>Ga0316197_10000364_pt1 | contig 32157 bp, 19 predicted proteins | sample OudBiesiAoxic_MG_FD_204939 | JGI IMG/M metagenome (GOLD analysis project Ga0316197, IMG submission 204939) | Coastal sediment microbial communities from Oude Bieten Haven, Netherlands - site A oxic | ecosystem: Environmental > Aquatic > Marine > Coastal > Sediment | place: Netherlands... | reverse complement strand
CCAACGGTTCGATCTGAACGACGCCGGCCTGCAATATGATCCTCGATCTTCGCGGCACAGTGTTCTTCTGATCGTGAATGGGTTCCACGTTCTCTCTTGTTGAATTGTGTTGATCGCTCGTGGTCCACATTTCGTTCATCGGGCTGAATTCACAACCCAACAACTGCAGACCTGTGAACGTTGCGCCAATCCAAGATCGTCGCCGTTTGGTGATAGACTCCGAGCGAAACCGGGAGGACAGCACATGAGCCGGAAGAAAGCACCCAGGGCGTCGGTGTCTCGTCGCCAGTTTCTGTTCGCTGGAGGGGCCGCCGCGGCTGCCAGCGGGTTGCCCGGCATTGCCCGGGCGGCCGAGGAACAGGAAATACCGAAGATCAAAAGGCATCGGACCCTGGGCCGCACCGGGTTCGAGGTGTCGGACATCTCGATCGGAGGTGGCGGCAAGGAGGCGAACGTCTACCGCTACGCCTACGACCACGGCATCAACTACTTCGACACCGCCGAAGGCTACGGCAACGGGGCGAGTGAGCGCAGGATCGGCGAGGCACTGCAGCACATGGACCGCAAGAAAGTCTTCATCACGACCAAGCTGGAGTTGAAAGACGATGAAACCCGGCAGACCGTCTTGGATCGATTCGGCAAATGTCAGGAGAGGTTGCGCACCGAATACGTGGATGCGCTGTACATTCACAGTGCTCCGTCCGTCGCCATCCTCGACAATGCCGCATTCCACGGGGCAGTCAAGCAGCTCAAGGCGGATGCCCGGCTTCGGTTTGCCGGGGTCTCGAACCACGGATCGTTTTACCCGGGCGACGAGGAAAATATGGAAGAGGTGCTGGTCGCGGCGGCCGAGGACGGGCGCTTCGACCTGATGCTGATCGCCTACAACTTCATGAATCGTGACAAGGGTGACAAGGTCCTGGCCGCGTGCAAGAAAAACAATGTGGGCACCACCGCCATGAAGACCGCACCGGGCAGGGTGGAGATGGAACCCCTCGACCCCGAAAATCCCTCGGAGAGGTACGCCAAGTACATTGACAGTCAGGTCGAGGCCGGCGAAAAGCGTGAGGACGTGATCAACGAGATCCAGGGCTTCATCGCCGAAACCGAGAAGACCTTTGCCGATGCCAAGCCGTTCATGGAGACGCACGGCATCACGGACCGGGAGGGCCTGCGCTCGGCTGGCGCCCAATGGGTGCTCTCCAACCCGGACATGCACACGATCTGCATTGGATTCAAGGACTTCGACACCATTGACCGGTTCCTGCCGTTGTCCGGCACTACGATGACTCGAGCTCAACTGCTCGCACTCGACCACTACCGCGTGGCCGCCTCGAGCCTCTACTGCCGCCACGCCTGCACCGAGTGTTCGGGGGCCTGCCCGCAGGCGGTGCCGGTGAGCACGGTGATGCGATACGCCTACTACTTCACCGAGCAAGCTCGGGAGAAGCATGCCATGAGCAAGTACCGCGGTCTCGGTTATGGCGATGCCTTGCCCTGTGATTCGTGCAACGGGCCGTGCGCCGGCAAGTGCCCGTACGGAGTCAACATTAAGGCCAATCTTCTGGCCGCCCACGGCCTGCTGACTTTGGCGTAGTGGCCTCACCTGGAACCGGTCTTTCATGATCGGCGGGTCACCCCCTTCGACAAACGATGGAGCAAAGATGATCAAGCGAGTTTTCCAGGTCGGAGTACTCCTCGCAGTGCTGAGCTGCCAGGCCGCGCCTCAGGGTTTTCTGACGATTGCAGGCTGGTCGCCCCACGGCGAGCCGGCGACATATGACGCCGCGGGTCTGTGGGAGCTGATCAACGGTGGGGCCGACATTTTTCTGAGCTACGGCTTCGAAACCGTCACGGTCCAGAACTTCAGCGCCGGAGATGTGACGGCGTCGATCGCCGTCTATGACATGGGCCGGCCCCTCAACGCCTTCGGGATCTACCGCATCGAGGCCCCGCCCGATGCTGCAGCCCTGCCCTTGGGAACCGAGGCGGTCGTGTCACCGCCCTACCAGTGTCTGTTGCTCAAGGATCGGTACTACGTCAAGGTGGACGCCTACGAGGGGGAAATCGGCCGGGCCACAGGAGATTCGCTGGTGGCCGCGATCGTCGACGCGCTCCCAGGTGAGGCTACTCTGCCGCCGGAATTCGCGGCCCTACCGACCGACGGCATGGTGGCGGGCTCGAGCCAGTACTCAAGAGAGTCGCTCTATGGGTTGGCCGAGCTCGACGAGTGCGTGCACGCGACCTACATCGATGATGCCGGTTCCGTGTACCAGGCGTTCGTGATATTGCCTACCGACGAGGCAACCGCGGACGACGTCTGGCAGAAGCTCGCCTCTCGCTGGAAGGAGATCGATCTCGGCGGCGAACCGGTCCTGTTTCGTGACGTGCCCTACAGCGGGCTTGTTGGGGTGATCCGATCCGAAAGCGGCATCATTGGTGTCGCCAACGCTGCCGATAAAAATCAGTTGCTGGACCGCCTCGAGCAAATCTCCGCCCGGTAGTCCACATTTCAATCTGGGCGCCAAACTCGTTTCGAGGGTGGAGTCGCGGTCAGGCTTCGCTTTCAGCTACGCCGTGGCAGACTCCGTTTTCGACTCAGGGTCGAGAACGAAGCCTGGTGGGCCGCTGGGGCTCGACCTCGGCGAGAGGTGGCTATCAGGAGTGCACCATTGAGAGCACGAGTCAACCGGCGCCGATTTTCTCCACGATGCGGTAGTGGCCGAGGGTAGTGCCGATCATCGGTCAGTCCTCGGCCAGGTTGAGTCGGCGCAGCAGCTCGTCGAAGCGTGGGTCGTCGCGGAGAGCATCCCAGACCGGCGAGACCTTGGCCATGAAGAGGTCGCCGTCGCGAACTTCGAGGGCTTTCTCGAGCCAGCGATACGCCTCGTCGATGTTGCCCAGTGCGGCGTGGATTTGTGCGATGTCAGTGGGAGGAACATAGGTGATCTTCTCCCGCTCCTCGATCTTCCGCAGAATCTTGACCGCTCCCGCACGGTTCCCGGACCGTGTAAGAAGAGACGCGAGCGTATGCTCGCCGCTCCTCGCCGTGCCTTCGCCGGCGAGCTCGATCCCCTTCCGCATGACCTCGATGCCCCGCTCGTACTCTCCGGTGGCCGCCAGCACCTGCGCAAGCCGCTGGTAGGCAAACCAGTAGCCCGGGCTGAGGTCGATCGTTTTTTCGAGCTGCGCAATGGCCTCCTCGTATCGCTGCGCCAGGTAGAGGATCATGCCCACCTGTTGGCCGGCCATCGGTGACAGCGGGTCGAGCCGTTCGGCGCGGCGGGCCTCGACGAGGGCCTCTTCGAAATCTCCCCGGCAGGCGAGCAGGTACGCATAGATTTCGTGGGTGTTGCTCTGGCTCGGCGCCAGCTCGGTGGCCAGTAGGAGGCTCCCTCTGGCCGTTTCCCAGCCCCAGTCGTAGGTCATCTCGATCCAGCCCTTCACGAGGATTGCGTTAGCGTTGCTCGCGTCGAGGTCGAGAGCTTTTCTCAGATTCTTCCTGGCCCGCGGCACGACCTGCCCCGGGGGCAGACCCAAGAAGTAAGTGGAGTTCAATTGGACGGCCGCCAGGAGAGCGTACGCATCCGAATACCCAGGGTCGATCTCGATGGAATGTTCGAAATACGTGGTGGCTTTCGCGAAACTGTCACCAGTGAACATTAGGAAGTAGTGCGTGCCCTTCAGGAATGCCTCATGAGCTTCCGGATCGATCGCCCGCGCCCGGACGAGGCGCCCGCTCTCGTCGGCCGTGAGCGTCGCGTCGATCTCGTGGACGACCGCCTGCGCCACCTCGCTCTGCAGGAACAGAACATCGCGCAGCGGACGATGGTAGTCCTCGGCCCACAGGTGGCGGTCTGTCGCACCGTGGATGAGCTGGATGGTGATTCGAACGTCGTTTTCGCCGCGCATCACCGAACCCTCGATGACGGCGTCGACGCCGAGCTCGCGAGCAATCTGCGGCAGAGGTTTTTCCGACTTCTTGTAGAGCATCGCCGAGGTCCTGGAGATGACGTCGAGCGATCCGATCTGCGCGAGCTTACTGATCAGCGCCTCGGTCATGCCGTCGGCGAAGAACTCCTGCTCCGGGTCACCCGAGAGGTTGTTGAGGGGCAGAACGGCGATGGAGCGGATGGGAGCGGATTCAGCCCTGCCGGTTCGCCGCTCGATCAGCGCGCTTGGCGGAAGGATGAAAAGAAGTGCGATCACAAAAGCGACCACGACGGCAAGGATATGCGGCCATCGCTTGCTGATCAAAGACCTCGCCTGGGCCGGTGGCGCCGTGGCCGTTGGCTCAACTGCGGCAAGCGTCAGGGACAGATCATGCGCCGAAGAGAAACGGTCCTCGGGTCGTTTTTCAAGACACTTCGAGACCACGGTTGTGAGCGCGGGCTGAACGCCGGGCGATACCTCCGAGATGGGACTGGGATCCTCCCGGAGGATCGCCGCCGCGATTTCCACCATGGTCGAGCCGCCGAACGGGCGATGACCGGCCAGCATTTCATAGAGCACAACCCCGAGGGCGAAAATGTCAGAGCGGTGATCCAGGGGTTGACCCAGGATCTGTTCGGGCGCCATGTAGGCCACAGTGCCCAGCAGGGCGCCGGGCGTGGTTTCCAACGTCGCGGTCGGAGTTCCGGTGGCCAGGTCCTGCTCGGGAAGCACGAGTTTGGCGAGACCGAAGTCGAGGATTTTGATACGACCGTCCTTGGTCAGGAAGATATTTTCGGGTTTGAGGTCACGGTGGATGATCGCCTTGTCGTGCGCCGCGGCGAGACCATCGGCGATCGCTCGCGCGTACTCCACCGCCTTACCCGGCGGGAGCCCACCCCCTTTGATCATCTCACGCAGCGATTCACCTTCGAGGAGTTCCATGACCGCATAGGTGACGCCCTCGTCAGATCCGAAGTCGTGGATGGCGAGGATGTTTGGATGATTCAGCATTGCGACCGCCTTCGCCTCGCGCTCGAAGCGGGCCAGGCGGTCGGGGTTCCGGGCGGCGTCTTGATGAAGCACCTTGATCGCCACGTCCCGGTCGAGCCGCTCGTCGTGAGCGCGGTAGACCACTCCCATCCCGCCCTCGCCGATTTTCTCGACGATGCCGTAGTGGCCGAGGTTGCGACCGATGAGGTCTTGCATTGTCAGGGTTCCCAGCGTGGCTATGGTATCGCAGCTAGGGGAGCGTGACGAGATCCAGGTTGACGCCCTTCAGCACAATTGGTGCCCACCGCAATTGGTGCCACGTACCGAATTGTCGTATCGGCATCGATAAATTGGCGGCGTCGCTTCCGGTTCCACTCAAATGGCATCAAGCAGAGGCTTGGCTCGCCTGAGCGGAGTCCAAAACGCTGCCCTATTGATCACTGCTCCATGCCGACGGGTCTCCCGACTCGAACCCGTCTGAGAATATCGAAATCGGGTCAAACATGGGGCCAATGTAGCTCGATGCGATCACCAAGTTGTCGATATAGAGGTGCTGGTTGTAGGGGGACGGTGCGGTGCCACCGTGGTAGACGTTCATCCACACCTCCTCGACCTTGAGCGAGTCGACATCGCGGAATCTCAGGTCGGTCTTCTCGAAGGCCAGCCGCCCATCGACCCAGGCGCGCAAGACACCGTCGTTGACGGTCGGGGTGTTCATCTTGATGTACTGCTCGACGCAGTACCAACGGTTGTCGGTGATCAGACCACGATAGTCCTCCTGCCACAGCCAGACATCACCATAGTTTCCGCTCATGTCGGCGTGGTAGACGTAGTTGCCGAGCGGTGTAGTGCCGGCAACCGGGTTGCCGTCCGGTACCGACTCGTAGAACGTCCCACGAGCCGACCATCCATTGGTCCCGTCGACCGGTCTTCCACCCCAACCCGCCACACCATAGGTGCCTGCAAACCCGGGCATCTTGCCACCGTCGACAGTCTGCTCCCAGTCGTCGGCAAAGCGAAGATAGTAGCGAAAGTACGCCTCGTCCGGCTCGGCGCCGGCCTCGTCGAGAAAGTGCCAGCCGATGTTCATCGCCGTGTTGGTCCCCTCGAGCAGCGTCGATCGCAGAGCATTGCCCAGAAACGGCGCGAACAACAAACCGGGATCCTCGCTGACGACTTCGAGATTTCCACCGACGTGGGTCCAACCATCGACCCAAGCGGCTGACTCGAACGGGTCGAAGAAGTACACATCCGGATGGCTTTCGATCCCCTGGTCATAGGGGAATCCGTTGGCAACACCGACTATGGCATCAGATGGCGGCAGATCGTGGCCTTGATCGCAGAGAAAGACCCCGATATCCATGCTGGCGCTGCCAAACTGCTGATATGTAAAGAGCCGCAGCGTCGCCGCGATGACGGTCGCGTCGCCAATGAAACCACCGAGGTCGAAGCGCAGGAGCGCGTGGTTTGGCCCTGTCGAAACGCGCATCCGGTCTTCGTCTCCGAGGCTTGTGTAGGTCGAGGTGTCGAGGTAGGTATCCGCCACGGGCGCAAGAAAGGTCGTTCCCTGCGCAGTGGTCACCACCAGCTCCGGGTGTTGACCGGTGTCGATGTGCTCCCGGCTGCGAAAATCGAAGGTCCCGCCACCGGCAACCGGTCGCAGGAAAAACCCCGACGGGCGCAAGCTGCCATCGATCCAGCCCTGAACCATCGAAGTCACGTCCCACTCGACGAATCTGGCGTTATCGTTGTCGATGACGACCGTAGCGGCAAATGGGGCACTGCCCTGAGCCACGCCACTTGAGTCTCGCCAGTCGCCCATGTAGTTTCGCCACGGTAGGAGTGCCGCCCGGTTGTAGTAATCCCGGCTCGCACCATTCTCGACGCCTGGCGTTCCCTCGGCCCAGTCGTTCTGGGCGGCGGGAACGACCGCTGCAAACAAAAAGACGAGCACGAGCGACCACAGAATCACGACCGAGGTTCGGTGCACGGCATCTCCCGGGCAGCATCCTGGATTGAAATATCGTCACGATCGAAACCAGGGCCCTCAAACCACTATCGGCAATCGAGGAACCAATTGACGTGATCAATATCACCTCGGGACGAAGCCATTGGGATATGCGGACACGAATGCGGACAAATGAGGCAGCGAGTCAGCGGCCGTCTGTGGTGCTCCGCCCGAGGGATTCGAGGCGAGAGGCAGCGTGCTCGAGATCCGGAATCCCACTTTCGGCGTCTGCAAAACGATCGACAAATGTGGCATATGCCTCGATCGCTCCCTGCCGATCGTGCTCCGCTTCGAGGAGCTGACCGAGGTGGAAGGGCGCCCACATCCACGCCAGCTGCGCTTCATAGCCGAACCACTCCCGGCTCATGATCTCTCGATAAATTGCCACGGCCCCTTCGAGGTCACCGAACCCCGCCCGTGCAAAGGCGAGCGGAGCCAGCATCTGAGGCTCACGCTGGATGTCCGACGCCAGTTCGAAGTTGTCTGACGCCGCCTCGAGCTCACCTCTGGCGAGAGCCATCTCGCCCTGGACGAGATGCCACCCGGCAAGGTCGTGGGAATTGCCCTCGTTGAGCCCGGCAGCAACGCGCTCCGCGACCTCCGCCAAACTGGAGGTCTGTTCATCGACCGCCAACCACCAGCCGGCAAGACCTGAAAAGTACGGCACAATTGGCCTTTCGATCAAAGTTGTTTCGATCGTATCGAGTTCGCGCCTGAACTCGGAGCGCCGATCAAGCATCGCGAACGTCCACGCGAGAAAGGTCCGAACCCTGAGCTCAGCTGTATATTCCTCCAGTTCGAGGTAAAGGCTGATTGCCTGCTGAAAGTGCGGCACTGCTTGGCTCAAATGACCGCCGCGAAGGGCCAGGAATGCGAGGCCGCGATGACCCATAGCGCGCTCGCTGGCATCTTCTGAGTCCACTAACCCATCAAAGACCGTCCGGGCGTCGGAGGGCCGACCTGCGAGGACCAGCACGGTGCCGAACTCGCGCAACGATCGGCGGTTCCGTCGTTCCGGCTGGATCTCGAAGGCCCTTTCATAATTCCGTACCGCCTCCGCATACCTCCCGGAAATCGCCATACAGGTCGCCAGATTGATGTAGGAACCGGCGGACTCCGGGTTGAGTTCGAGAACCCGCTGGAACGCCTGCTCCACCTTTTCGCACTGGCGGGTCACGAGATATTGGTAGCCGAGCCTGAACCACGCAGCATCGGCGTCCGGGTACTCGGTAACAAAATGCTCGTAGCGCTGGATAGCGACGTCGGCATTGCCTCGCCAGCCGTCGACTTCGGCCTCGAGCCACAGACGTTCGCGGTGAGTGAGACGGCCGGCTACGGAAAGAGCCTTGGAGAAATGAACCTCCCCCTGTGCCCGGTCGTGGATGCGGTAGTAATGCGCTCCGAGAACCGCGTGCGCCGCGGCAAAATCTGGATCGAGTTCAGTCGCCTTTTCGAGCGCCGAAATTGCCGCCGGATAGTCGGTTCGGCGCAGCACCGTCGTCGCGTCTGCATAGAGCTTGAGAGCTTCGAGAGACGAGGTCGTCGCATGTGGCAGTTGGACCCTTCGTTGGGAGATCATCTCCGATGACTCGCCCAATCTCTTGCGGATCTGCTCCATCAGCTCGTCAAGGGCGTCGATGACTTGATCCCGATCTCCGGCGCGGGCAGACTCGACAGCCAGGTCGGTCAGACTACCAGGATCCACGAGCCGCGCTGCCAGCTCGTAAGTGTTTCCGATCTGACTGACACTACCGACCAGCAACACCCGAACACCCTCACGAGCCGCGACTTCGGCAGCAATCCCCTCTGTTACGGCTATATCGGGGTCCCTCCCCATTCGTTTCAGCGAGTCTGAAATGCGCGCCTCGGGAAGAACATTGACGAACCGAGATTGGCGAATGCCGGTAGTCAGGGCCGTCCGTAGCGAGCGATCGAAGACTTCGTCGCCGCTGACGTTCTCGAACTCGGTCACCAGGATCCAGTCGCGCTCAACAAATGGAACCGCATCCCGCTGCATCGCAAACCAAAGGAACAGCACCGTAAGAGTCGTGACGAGCACCAGCGACACTGTACGGACTGGGCTGCGACCCACAAAAAGCGTCTCGCGAGACTTCTCTCCGACCTCCCGTCCTTCGACGGCGGAGGCCTCGTGCGTCACAAGGCGTACCGGCGTGAGCCACCGGTACCCTCGTCTCGGGACCGTCTCGATGAATTGCGGAGCGGAAGCTGAGTCGTCGAGGGCGCGACGGAGCTTGAGCACCGCCGTATTGAGACTGTCGTCGAACTGACCATAGGTCTCATCTGGCCACAGGCGCTGTTGCAGATCGGTACGGGTGACGAGTTGGCCGGGTTGTTCGAGCAGCGCCACCAGCAATTGGAAGGGCTTCTCCTGGAGCTGAATCGCCTCGCCCGCTCGGCGTAGCTGCACGGCATCGAGATCGACTTCACAATCTTTGAAAAAGTAGATCGGCAAAGGCTTATCTCCCGCCTCCGACGAGGAGCATCCAAGGCGCACCGTCTCAATTCCACTCTAACAGAGGTGCTGTTTCGATTCAGATCGTGATCAGAACCAGTTCATTGACCTTTTGCCGCCCGGGCGCACCTTATGAGTAAGGGACCGGGATCCGGAACAAGGAGTTGGCAATGGAAAACCAATTAAATGCAACAAAGTGTCGCACTCATAGAGGTATTCGGACGTCTGCCAGGATGGCTATTCTGGCGATTTTCGTCCTGGCGTCCACCGTCGACCAAGCCACGGAGGCGACTGAGGTGCCATTTGCCTCCTTCCAGGGCGTCGACAATCGATCTGCGACAAGCGTTGCCGCGATCGATCTCGATCGTGATGGAGACCTCGATCTGGTTGCGGCGGCTCCGCTCCCAACAGACCAGGTGTTCTGGCTCGAGAACACCAGTGGCGACGCCAGCTCATGGACCGCTCGAACCCTGGATTCATCCCTTGATGGGCCGATGGCGATCGCCGCCGCAGACCTCGACGGCGACGGTGACTACGATCTCGCCGTCGCCGCCGGCGAGGATGACACCATCGCCTGGTACGAGAACGACGGTCTGACCTTCACCCGCCACGATCTCACCACGACAGCGAACGGTGCGCAGAGCCTGAAAATCGGGGATCTCGATGCTGACGGCGATCTCGATCTGGTGTACTGCGCCCCAGACGGTGACGAGCTTGCCTGGCTCGAGAACGACGGAGCGTACAATCCGACCTTCACCAAGAGAATTATCTTGTGGCGCTACCCGCCCCCAACTCCCCTTCTTGCCGACAATCCAATCGACGTGGAGCTGGTCGACCTCAACGGTGACAGCGATCTTGACATCCTGTGGGCCTCCGCACTCGATAATCGGGTCGGGTGGCTGCTCAACAATGGTGCCGCTGATCCAGGGTTTTCGTACCACCTCATCTCCGACACCCATGCGAACCTCCCGCGCGATGTGTGCAGCGCGGATGTCGACGGCGACGGAGTTCAGGACGTGTTGACATCGTCGGCGGACGGAGAGATCTGGTTCTTCCGCAACACGGGTACTGCAACCACATGGCAACCGATAGCCCTGGCGAGCGCGGTCGGAGACGTTTTTGAGATCTCTCCCAGCGACCTCGACGGCGACGGTGACATCGATGTCGTCGCCTACCCACCCGGGGCTTCGACCCTCGTTTGGTTCGAAAATGCCGGCGGCACCGGAACTACGTGGTTGCGCCGAAATCTCTCACAGACCGCCACTGGTGCGCAGGTGGCGATCACAGCTGATCTCGACCGCGATGGCGATATCGACATCGTCTCTGCTGGTGCGTCGCCAGGAAACTCCCTGGCCTGGTACGAGAACACCACCATCCATAGGACCGTGAGATTTGGTGCAGAACACATCATCAGCACCGTCCCCAACGGGCCCAACGCCATGGAGGCCGGCGATATCGATGGTGACGGCGACATCGACCTCGCGGTGTCGTCGTTCTGGGACAAGACAGTGCGTTGGTATGAGAACGCCCCCGAGCCCCTTGCCAATCCAGGTGCCTTCGATGAACATACCGCGCATCAGTCAACCCTCAGTCGCTATCCCGAGGCCGTGACGCTCGCGGACATGAATGAAGACGGAGATCTGGATGTCGTTGTCGCCTTCGACGATTGGGTCTCTCATTGGGAAGATATGGTCTCCTGGTTCGAAAACGATGGTACGGCGATTCCGGGATTCACGGTCCGAGTCGTGTCTTGGATCGCAGACGGGCCGGTGTCGGTTGCCACCGCTGATATCAACGACGATGGAAATCTCGATGTCGTTTCGACTTCGTTGTTCAACGATACTGTTTACTGGTACGAAAGCAGCGGGGGACTCTCGCCAACCTTTTTAACCCACACGATCCTCGACTACGGTAGCGACCCGTTGTCGGTGTGGCCGGCCGACCTCGCCAACAACGGCATCATCGATGTTGCAGTCGGATATCGAGGCGATGACACGATGACCTGGTTCTGGAATGACGGCGCCGAACCCACGCCGGACTTTTCGTCGATCGAGATCTCATACGATGTCGACGGACCGCGCAGCGTGGCCGCCGCAGATATTGACAAAGATGGCCTGTTGGACCTGATATGCGCTGGCGAAGACGGCGGCACCGTGAGTTGGCTGCGCAACGATGGGATATCGATGTGGGTCGAGCACATGATCCACCCAACCGCCAGCGGCGCTTCCTTGGTGAGGACTGTCGATTTGGATCGCGACGGCGATGTCGATGTCCTCGGCGCCCTCTCCGATAATGACTCGGCTGTGTGGTACGAAAATTTTGGTGGTGCGATTCCGACCTGGCGGGCGACCGTCCTGCCGTCCTTTCTGGAAAGACCGAGAGCGATGGTCTCCGGCGATTTCGACCGCGATGGCGATCTCGATGTGGCCGTGGCCTGGTATGACAGCGATACGGTCGCATGGTACGAGAACCGCGGCGGGCAGTACACTTTCGCCCATTTGAGAACGGCCCCCGCCCAACTCCAGGAGGGAGCGGAAGACGACCTGCTCCGCATTACACTGCATCACGACGGGCGTAACGGCGACACGGCGATCGAGTGGGCAGCGCTCGCCTTGCGATTCGAAAGCGACTATGGCGTGCCGTACACCAGCCTGGAGCTCGATTCGATCATCGACTACGTTCGAATTTACGAGGACACGAACGGTTCTGGCATTTTCGAACCCGCATCGGACGTCTGGAAACTGTGGGCCGCATCACCGGCTCTGACGGATGGTGTATGGACCGTAACACTCGTTGACGGCGCCAGTCACTGGAGCGTCGGTGCCGACGCCGAGAAGAACTTTTTTGTCGTCGTAAAACTCGCGGACAACGCCGCAGCACAGGGCATCGAAAAACTTCGCCTGATTCACCTCAACGATCGCTCGGGCGGCACACCCACGAGCCGGGTCGAAGATAGGCTTCACGATATTGAGCTTGAAATCACACGATGGACAGGCTGGATTGGAAACTATAGATCGGGATTCGTTTCGATCGTGCCGGGAGGGCTCTTTTCCGACGACTTCGAATCTGGTGACGTCAGCCGATGGTCATCCTCGACAGGACTGATTCCGTAGGTTGAGTTGATCTAACCCTCTGGTGCCAATTGGTGCCACGTACCCAATTGGTGCCACGGAATTGGTGCCGATGATGTGGCACCGATGCGTGGCACCGATGAGCGTTGGAGCGTTGTGCTACGCCGTTCTAGGAGACCGGCCTACTCATCCCATCTGGTACCTGTACGCTCGGGTTCAGTCAACCACGGTTGGAGCCTTGCGTGCGTCGATTCCGAAATCCGCCTGCACCCTCGGGTACCATTCTTCGTTGCTCAGCGCGCCCCACTCCATCCACTGATCATCGCTCATCGACTCGCGCCACTCCAGGAATGGAATAGCATCGGGGCCGACCGGATGGCGCAGCGTCCAGTCATCGGAATCAGCCACTTCGAGGATCTTTTGTCCCACCAGCGACGGCTCGACAGGGTTCTTCAGCGAAGCGGTGAAAAGATCCGAAAAACGCGCGACCTGGGGATAGTGTGACGAGTTCGTCTCTTCACCGAGTCTCTGGGCCATCGCCGTATCGATAATGCCTGGCTCAATGATGGCCACCCGGACGTTGAACGGCCGCATCTCCTGCCCGAGGCACTCGCTCAGTGCTTCCAACGCGTGCTTCGAAGCCGCGTAGGAGCTCAAGGGCGAGTTTGCGATGTGGCCGGCCACCGATGCGACGTTGATGATGACACCGTTCTTGCGCTCGCGCATCCGGGGAATGACCGCCTTGATGCAGCGGATCACGCCAAAGTAGTTTGTTTCCATGACCGCCCGGAAATCCTCGAACGACAGCTCTTCGATCGAACCGTTGCGTTCGATCCCGGCATTGTTGACGAGCACGTCGATGTTCACTCCGGAGGCGTGGATCTTCTCGAAAGCGTCGCCGACCGAGGTGTCGGAATCGACATCCATCGCCGAAACCGTTATCGGGAGGCTCTCTCGTTCCGCTATCTCTTGTAACCGGGTCGAAGCGCCGGGGTTGCGCATAGTGGCGTAGACCGTATGCCCGGCGCGCGCCATGACCAACGCCGTTTCGAAACCGATCCCCTTGCTGGTGCCCGTGATCAGTACTGAGCTCATATTCACTCTCCCAATATTTTTGATAACGAGTCTTGTTATCTTTTATCGGATGAGTCTAGCACGAACGGTGGGAGATATGCGGTCTGATGGGTGGGACGGCTACTGCCGATGGATGGGGATGGGCGCCACGTTCACCATTGCACCATTCTCGGAGAGATGGATACCACGAATTTGGTACGTGGCACCGATGCATTCTGCGTGGCACCGATGGTGCCGATGGTGCCTCCTCTCGGGAACGAGGCCCAAGGGTACTGCGGGCTCGGGACGACGCGGACAGAGCCCATGATTTCAGATCGTTGGTGTGAGTGTTCGCTCAGTTCGCACGTACGAGTTTATCCCCTCCCGCCAGATGCCTCCTCGTCGTGACTCTGTCCAACATCGACCACCGTTGCCGTGTAGAGGTTGTCACTCGCCCGAGTGATCCTGACTCGAAATACCTTGTCTTGGCCCTCCGAGAGTGAGTACTCCTGACCGACGACGAGATGGTCATCGCACCGAAATGTCAGTTGGGTTGGGGAGGGCTCATCGAGAACGACGTTCATCCTGCCGCAGAAATCGGGTTCGTAGTGGAAACTTTGCCGGGCCGGGATCCATTTCAGATCCTCGACCGGTGCGACGTATATGCCTTCTTGGGTCAGGTCCATGAGTGTCCCATTCAACACATGGTCCGCGCGCATCGCTGTGGTTACGGTATGCCGTGTGTCGGGGCTGTTATGATCGGCATCATGCATCCACAGACCGATTCCGGCGCCAAGAGACGCGAATTCTGGTAGCAGAGAGTTTGGCCTCCCACAGCTCGTCAGCTCGGCGCAGGAAACGCGAGGTCGGTGTCAGATGGGACGTGATGTTCGGATGGGTGCCACCCATCCTCATCAAGAGTGGCAACTCAGATTCGTCCCCGCTCGGGGGAAAACAGAGGGTTGAGAAGGTGTGCGACAGCGATCAACACGGCGCAACCGATCACGTTGAACCACAAATAGGGGATCTCGCTGAAAAAGAAACATGCGAGGACCACGACTTCAGCGAAGATCGCGGCGATAAAGGTGGCGTCTCCGCCGATCTTTTTAAACGAGAACGCGATAATGAAGATCCCAAGGATGGATCCGTAGAACAACGACCCGAGGATATTGACGGCCTCAATGAGGGAGCCGAGGCTGTTGGCGAACATCGCAAATCCTATCGCGTAGGCCCCCCAAAACACGGAGACGATCTTCGATACCCTGAGATAGTGGCGATCGGATTTGCCGGGTTTGAATACCCGTCGATAGATGTCGATCACCGAAACGGATGCCAGCGCGTTCAGCTCCGCGGCGGTGGATGACATCGAGGCCGAGAGAATCGCCGCCAGGATCAACCCCACCAGACCCACCGGGAGGTAATTGATGACGAAGCTCAGAAAGATGTAGTTGATGTCGTTGGTATCGGCCCCTGGATCGGACAAAGCAATCAGCGAGGCGGCTTCCTGGCGCAGCTCTTGCTCCTGAGCCTTGGAGAGCTCGAGCGTTTCCAACGCTCGCTCTAAGTCCGCTTCTTCGTTGCCCTCCATCGCGGAAAGCATCTCCCGAATATGTATCTGTTTCTCGCCGTGGAGCTGCTCGAACTCAGACTCCAACTGTTCGTACGCCTGCGAGTGAGCACCGTTTTTTACATTGGCAGTTTCGACCGGATTAAAGAACAACGGCGGCGTTACGAACTGAAAGAAAACGAAGATCATCGCCCCGATGAAGAGAATGCAGAACTGCATGGGGATCTTCAAAACGCCGTTGGCCAGTAATCCGAACCTGCTTTCGGCGATCGAGCGACCTGAAAGGTATCGCTGTACCTGTGATTGATCGGTTCCAAAGTAGGAGAGAGCCAAGAATGTACCGCCGATGAGTCCGGACCAGACGTTGTACCTGTCCTTCCAGTCAAAGGCGAAGTTGATGACATTCAGGTTCCCCATTTTCCCGGCCACGTTGGTGGCGTCCAGAAAGGAGATGTCGGGAGGTAGGAGCCGGAGGATCATGACAAACGCCGCCCCCATCCCCAGGGAGATGATCCCCATCTGCAAAAGATGTGTCTTGTTGACGGCGTCGGTCCCGCCCGTGGTGGTGTAGAGAGTCACAAATCCGCCGATCACCAGGATCGTCAGGCGGATATCCCACCCCAGGAGAACGGAGATGATCAGCGACGGGGCGAAGATGGTGAAGCCGCAGGCCAGACCCCGTTGAGTCAGAAAGAGGAGGCTTCCCAGCGTACGGTTCTTGACGTCGAAACGCTGTTCGAGGAATTCGTAGGCCGTATACACCTTCAGCCTGTGGAAGCGCGGTACGGCGGTGACAGAGATGATCACCATGGCGATCGGAAGCCCCAGATAGAACTGAACGAATCGCATTCCGTCCACGTAGGCCTGGCCGGGAGCGGAGAGGAAGGTGATGGCGCTCGCCTGGGTGGCCATGATCGAAAGAGTGATCGTGTACCAGGGTGTGCTCCTGTTTGCCAGGATGTAGCCATCGATGTCTTTCTTCCCGCGAGATTTCCAGACACCGAAGACGACCACGAAAACCAGCGCGGAGCCCATCACGATCCAGTCGACAGTACTCACCCTCCTATCCCTTCAAAACTTCCTCGTAGAAGGCCTCATACTGGGGAATGATCTGGCTCCCGTTGAAGTCCTGGACTGCGCGATCCCGAGCCTTCTTCCCGAATCGTTCGTGTTGCTCGTGGTCGCGCAGAAGATCGACCGCGGCCTCAGCCATCCTTTCGGTTTCGCCGATCGGGAAAAGGTAGCCCGTCTCGGCGTGAGTAATGAGTTCGGGGAGCCCGCCGATATCGGTCGCGATCACCGGCACGCCGCAGTTCATGGCTTCGAGGGCCGTCAGTCCAAAGCTCTCCTGCTCGCTGGGCAGGAGGAAGAGGTCGGCGCAGGAGAATAGAGGTTCGAGCTGATCCTGCTCTCCCAGAAAATGGACCCTATCGCTCAGATTCAGATCGCTGACCAACTGTTGCGTCTTCCGAATTTCTGGGCCTTCGCCTATCAGGATGAGCTGAGACGGAATGAGTTTTTGGACCCGTGCAAAGACGCGAATGACGTCGTTTGTTCTTTTCACCGGCCGGAAGTTCGAAGCATGCATGAGAATCTTCTCCCCGTTGGGAGCATAAGTCTCTCGCAGACTCACGTTTCGACTCCGCGCCGGCCGGCCGGGATCGATGAAATTTCTGATGACTCGTATCTCGCGCTGGATTCCAAACTCTTCGATGGTGCGTTGTTTGAGATACTGCGAGACCGCCGTCACGCCATCCGATTCCTCGATGGCGAACTTGATCACCTTCTGGAACGAAGCATCTGCGCCCACCAGCGTGATGTCCGTTCCATGGAGAGTCGTGACCGTCTTGATGCCCTGTGGCTTCATGATCTGTTTGGCCAGATACGCACTGGTGGCATGGGGCATCGCATAGTGGGCGTGAATCAGCTCGATTTGAAAGGACTCGGCCAGATCGACCAGCTTTGTCGCCAGGGCGAGGGCGTAGGGGGGATACTTCAAGAGGGGATAGGTTGCGAATCCAACCTCGTGCACGTACATGTTCGGGTGAAAACCCTGTAGGCGGAAGGGTGTCGCGTAGCTGACGATGTGGACCTCGTGGCCCCGTTCCGCGAGCCCAATGGACAACTCCGACGCCACGACTCCGCTCCCCCCATGGGTTGGATAACAGAGCACTCCGATCTTCAAGGAATCGTCTCCAGGCATTCCGGACCAAAGAACTCGACCGGGTCATCGATCCTCAGCGCCTCGCGCACGTGAAACGGCTCCCCGAATTTGACTCCGACATAGGTCCCATACTGGCGATCCCTGGTCTCGATGCGCTCGACGAAATCCGGCCTGCTGATCAGGGTTTCGTCCGTACCGTAGACGGCCCTGCTCGGGCTGTCGAACTGAGACGCATAGGACTTGATGGCTTCGAGCTTCTTGTCATGAGTGCTGGAGATGTCGACGACGAACGACGGAGAGAACTCGAAACGCGACTGGTAGAAAAGCACCTTGAAGGGTCGATGGGCTTCCTGTCCGGTATCGAGCTTCTTCAAACCGGAAAGGTAGCTCGCTTCACGGACGATCTGGGAGGCCGCCTCGTGGTCAGGGTGCCGGGCAACCCAATATGGTGCGAATACGATTCTAGGCCGATGGGCTCTGATCTCCCGAATCACCTTGACTTTGTTTTCAAAGTTCGGCTCGACGCGCCCGTCCGGCATGTCCAACGCCTTGTGGACGGATACCCCCATCACCCCGGCAGCGGCCGCGAACTCCCGCGCCCGGATCTCGGCAGAGCCACGGGTGCCCATCTCGCCGCAGGTCAGCGCGACGACTCCAGTCGTGTAGCCCAGGGCCCCCAGTTTGATGATCGTCCCACCGCACCCGAGCTCCACATCGTCTGGATGCGCACCGAAGGCAATCGCGTCAAGCTTCATTGTTTCCCGATCGATCACTCCTCAACTCCCATGCCAAAGACCTGGTGGTCAAAATGAGTCAGGTCGACTGCCTGGTAGAGCTCCTCCAACCAGGAGAAACCGTACTTCATGAGATATGGTGCCACGTTGAAGACTCTCTCCTGAAAATTCCGATTGGGATAGAGCCTGTTCTCGAGCTTCGTCAGCTTTCGTCCCAGGATTTCCTGGTTCTTCTTTGCTGCCTGGATGACTTTGTTTTCCAGGATGTTCATTTGATGTTGGATCTTGCGATGCACTCCGTCAGCTGTTTGCCCTAAGGACCCGTTCATCGACTTCGCTTCCCTGCAAATGGCTCCAAGATCACGATCGAGATCGACCACCGCAGTCGCCAATGCTCGCTGCAGGGGTTCCGGGATCTCCTCGGCAGCGAGAGCCTTCCTCTTCACCGAGAGTCCACTCCACACGTCTTGAATCGAGAGCGAGAGAGCCTCCAACGTCGACCCGATATGCGGTTCGACAAAGGTGAAACCCTTGCGCGGATAAACGACGGGCATCGGGACGCCGAACTCCTCATACGCCCCTCGCAACTGAGCGAGGTAGGCGATCTCACCCGGCCCACCGACATAGGCGACCGTCGGAAGGATTGTGTCCTGAACGAGAGGCCGCATCAAGACGTTCGGGCTGAAGGCTTGAGGATTGTTGCGAGCCATCTCAGCGAGCTCTTCTCTGGTGAATCGGCGTTCCGGGTCCTTGATGCTGAATCCATCTCCCGAGATGTGAATCGGATGCCGCTCATGCTCCGTCAGAAACAGGTTGAGTCGCCCCTCCTGCTGCCGAACCTGAGGTGTGTAGTTCTTTTCGATCAGCCGCTGCGAAGCCTGCATGGCACACCGGCTCGAGGGTGAGCCTCCCTCGATCTCGGTCAGCACCGGCTGTTGCGCCATGGCGATCAGATCGGGATGAGACGGGTCGATGAGCACCAAGCCGTAGGCACTGAAGAGATGTGTCACCCAGATAGAAAACGCCTCGGTGAAAGTTCGCCCGGGCTGATATGCGTCCCTCAGCAGTGACAGGATCTCTGGTTTGAACTCCGAAGGCGGCGTCATCTCGTCCAGAGCGTCGACACATGCTCCAATTTCGGCGGAGAACGGCAATCTGCCGACCGGCACCCGCTCTCGAGGCGGACGGTCTTCATAGGAGATGCGCCGCGGCTGTCCCGTTTGGTCGAGAAGATCGACGTGGTTGACCTCGGCGAAATCGTGATCGTCCGTGGCCAGCCAGAAGATCGGTACGACGGGCACTCCGGTCTGGCGGCTGAGGGAGTCGGCAAGCTTGATTGCGGTCAGGGCTTTGTAGATCGTGTAGAGGGGGCCGGAGAACAACCCGACCTGCTGCCCGGTCACAACTGCACACGTCTCGTCCTGGACCAGTGCCTCGATGTTCTCCAGGGTTCGGGACCCACAGCCGCAGCTCTGGTTCTGCTCCCGAAGGATCTCGGCCAAGCGTCCGCGGGCAAATTCGCGCGACTTCAATCGTCCTATCTGCTGTTCAAAGGCGGCGGGATCACGGAAGTCGCCGTTGAAGAACTCGCGGACCTCGTCATAGGCGAAATAGTAATCGCGGACGAGCGGCGACAGCGAAGGCAGGTCGGCTACTGAGATCCGCATGAAAAGCGATTTGCCATTGACAGTTTCATCATTCGAAAGCTTTCATGAAGACGTAGAAGAGGGCGATGAGCACAACCAGATTCACCAGCACGAGGATGTACAGATTCCTCCAGGACGAAACCAGAGGGGGTTTACCCTCGTCTCCGGTCTCGATCTCGTGTTCCTCAGTCGTCATTCACTTTCCCTGACGCAATCATATTCGCAAAGAGTCGATAGGCACCCGGCACGCCCGCCGGCAGTTGGCGGAACCAGGAAATTCCGGAGTAGATGAACACGCCCTCACCGAATCTTGTGAACACGAGACCGCCGGCCGTGTCCGATTCCCCTGCGTCATGGGATGCCACGACAGTTTCGTATCTGCCATCCCATTGGGTCGCGTAATACAAGCCTCGTTCCTGCACCCACCCATCAAAATCCTTCTGAGTGATCGTGTTGGGAAAATTCATGAGCACATGATCGGGTGCGAGGATCGTGACCGGCGCATTCTCCTCGCTCACACGGTCGCGCCCGATGGTGAAGGGATAGGGTCCGAGTTCTTCAGTCACCAGACCGCGGGAAACGTTGTACTGAACGATCAGCGTCCCGCCGTCTTCGACATACTGAAGCAATCGAGGCTGCACGACCGCGAGCCGCTCCCGCGTGTTGTACGCCCTGATTCCCGCGACGATCGCATCGAAACGACTCAGCTCACCGCTTTCCAACTCCTCATCGGTCAGCAAGCTGACGTCATAGCCCAAATGCCGCAGACCCTCGACCACCTCGTCTCCCGAGCCCATGATGTAGCCGATCGTGTCGCCCCGCCGTTCGACATCGAGCTTGACCATCTTGAGGGTGCTTTCAGGAAAGTACACCTGGTGCTTGATGTGGGGATGAGTGATCGAAACCAGAGCACGGGAAAATGTCGTTCCCCCGACTTCCGCCCTGGCAAGAAAAACGGCTCCGCCGGCATCATCCGGTGGTGTTACCTCGAAGGAGAACTCGGCCTCGTCATACTTCTCGGACAGCGAAAAGGAAATGCTCTCGGGAAACACGTGCCAATCCGAATCTCCCGAAAGCCGCAGCGTGCCCTCTTCCCCCGACGAGTGCGCCTTGACCCTGACACGGAGTTCCTGCGGGTTGGTGTCTGCAAATACCCTGGCCCCGTTCTCGATATCCACTGTGACCTTCGGACGAACTTCGAACAACCTGTAGGATTCGCCATCGACCCTGTCCGTCCAGCGGTAGTAAACCGGGACCAGGAACTCCAGGTCTTCTCCCTCACTATCCAAGACGATTCTTACCTGCAGGGAAGGCGCATTCTCAGCTGCACCGATGAGCGATTGATCTGAAACCGCATAGAGCGCTTTCTCCGGGCTGTTTCTTAGCCAATATGGCTGAGATGTGGGAAAGCCGCGTGGAATCTGGATCGAGCTTTCGATCGTGTGCGGCGTGTTGTTCTCGAGCACCACGTCCTGGACGCTGGATGTTTCGAGATCCCGGAATGAGATGCTCGCTAGCCTGAAAGGATGGTCCGAGCGATTGACCAAGGTCGTGTTGACCGTAACGACGTCTCCGGGTGCGGCGGCGAAATCGGTCGAGATGGCCTCGATCCACAGCCCCGCGCACGCCTGGATGAGCCCGAGCATTTCCTTTTGTTTGACTTCGACCCAGCCCGTCGGTTCCAGGCTTTTCATCTCCGAATAGGCTTCGAGGAGTTGGGGCAGGGACCGAGCCGGGTCTCGAGGATCGAAGCTCTCGGAGATCTCATTCAGTTTCACGCCCAGGCCGCTTCCACCCGGAACGCGCGACCAGGATGTATCGATTCCCGACAGGAGTTCTTTTTCCGGCAGCGAGCCCTCGACAAGTTTGAAATATTCGTAACGGGTGCCCCTTCGGCCGGCGGCACCGAATCCCTGGCTCTTGTGCATCGAACGGCTGGTGGCGGCTATCTCCGAGTACGAGGATCCGAGCAGGGGATCGAACTCCCCGACATCGACGCTGGCTGCCTCCGCACGCTCCTGGTCACTCAGCCGCCAACCGTTCCAGAACAATCTCGTCGTCTGCCACGGTTCGACCCGGTCGAGCTGCTCGGGAAACCTCTGCGGATCACCCGCCGAGTGGAACGCTTCGCGCGCCAGCAGCGCGGAAGACGTGTGGTGACCGTGTCCGCTCGTCCTGTCGACCGGGAAACGGGTGACGATCACGTCTGGGCGGAACGACCGGATGACCCAGACCACGTCGGCCAGAATTGCATCTTTCCCCCAGAACGCCAGGGTTTCCTCCGGAGTCTTGGAGTATCCGAAATCGACCGCGCGGGTGAAGTACTGTTCCGCACCGTCGATCCCACGAGCTGCTAACAACTCCTGAGTACGAATGATCCCGATTTCGGCGCCCCTCTCAGAGCCAATCAGGTTCTGGCCACCGTCACCCCGGGTGAGCGACAGATATGCGGTCCGCAGCTTCCTCCCTTTAGAGAAATAGGCCAACGCGGCCGTGTTCTCGTCGTCCGGATGGGCGGCGATATAGAGGACGCTGCCCACAACGTTGAGTTTTTCCATGCCCAGCTGTATCTCGGCGGCGTTGGGCATCTGGATCCGCTGCGCCTCTGCCGGCGCACTCAGCGCCAGCGCTCCCAAGAGGAGAATGCAAGAACACCTATCCACTCGTCTCTCCCTGTCCAATTCGGCCACACCGGAAGACTCTCCCCGGCGCATTGGGGTTCCGTCGATTGCTCGAAATCAAACCCTGCGCCGGGAATCCACCCGACCGCGTGCGACGGTTTTCGCAACTACTCTGATCGGGGCGGTGTCCCCTACTCAGCCACTGCGATCGTAAACGGAACCTTCAGATTCTCCCATTGAAGGAATGCGACCGCTGATGTTCCGGCCAGGTCGTCGAAACCAAAGCGCAGCCACTCCTGGAAAGGCGCCTCGACGGGCGTCACCGTCACACGGAGAGCATCCTGGGCCTCGTCGTAGTCGTAGGTTCCCCACCCCTCGCTGGCCTTGTTGAAGATGACGACCCAGTCTTTTTCGGAGGGAATCATTTGGATGCTGTACTTCCCTGCCGGAAGCGGTTTTCCGTCAACCGTGACATCGCTGCTGACGGCGATCGTCGTCTTCTCGTTGGCGCCGGCTCTCCATGGGAAGGGCTTTTCTTCGGAGTACTTGTTCCCCGGGGCCATCCCGTACGGTACGAGTTCGCCCCAGATCTTCCTCCCTTTCACACCCGGTCTACTGTAGTCAAAGGTGATCTCGGTGTCGACGCCCAGTGTCTGCGAAACGCTCGCCTTCAAGCTGGCACGGACCTTCTCTTCCTGCGCGAATGCGGTGCTCGACACTGCAAACCCGACCGCCAGGACGACCACCAGACCGAGAAAGAACTTCCTTTTCATAACTCCTCCTTTTTAAGCGATCTATTCTCATTTGTGCGCATGAGCCTAGCACAGCCGCGATCCTGCGAACCTGCCCACCAACCGGCCTCGGCTCCTGAACGGCACCCGTCTGAAAGCATGGGTGAAAACGGAGACACCTCAGAACTCATCGTCGAGGGTGAGAATCCAGATGTCGGCTTCCGTGGTGCGACGCGAGTAGACGACCTGGCTGCCGTCACGAGTGAGCCGAGGTGGTCCAAGCACATCGCGCCTTACGGTGAAAACCTCGCGAACCTCTCGGGTCACGCTATCCACCACGTGGAATCCCGAGCCGGCCGAAACGTAGAGGAGGTGGCGGCTGTCGGGCAGCCACACCGGCCATTGCCCGAATGACGTCAATCGGTCGTACCGGCCGGAAGCCATCGATAGGGTGACGACGCCCTGGTCGGAGTAGCCGATCATGCCGCCAAGACACTGCCCATCGGGAGACCAGGAATTCGCAATGAACGGCCTCAGCGACGGCTCCGGCGCTGGGAGCTCCCGCCGCTCCTGCGGGCGGCTTGGATCGAGAAGGAAAAGCGCCTTCGCTCCGTTGGTGCTCCAGAAGCCGTTTGCAGCCACGGTCGCACCGTCGGGCGACCAGACCACTATGCTTGCACCCTCCCCCACAGTCATCTGCCGAATGTCACTGCCGTCGGCACGCACGGTCCAGGCCTGAATCTGCCCGCCGCCAGTCGAGAAGTAGGCGATAAGCTCGCCATCCGGCGACCAGCGGGGCACGCGGTCCATGGGCTCCCCGACGGTAACCTGCCGCAACCCCGTCCCGTCGGCGCGTATGACGTAGATGTCTCCCTCTGGCAAATCCCGAGAGTAGAACGCGACCCATGCTCCATCAGGCGACGGGTCCGGTGATGACCACTGGCGGGACCCAGTGGTGAGCCATGTGGGCTCGCTCATGACAAACGTCTGCGGGTTGAAAGGCGCGATCTGCAGGTTCTGCCTCATCAGAACCGAGCTGAAGGCGACTCGCCGACCGTCGGCGGAGAAGCAGGGGTGGGCGGCAAACGTCGCCGGCGTCGTGACCGGTTCGGGCTCGCCACTCGGCCGTCCCGACTCCTCGCCCACAGGGATCCGCCACAGGTTCATGCTCCCGCCACGGTCGCTGATGAAGTAGATGAAGCGACCATCCGGCGACCACGTCGGACTCCAGTCCGTCGCCGCGTCGCTCAACACCGGCGTAGGCTCGCCCCCCTGGGCGGGCATCGTCATGATGTCCATCTGGGCGTTGGTGCCGAGTCGGGTCTGGAAGACGATGCGGTGGCCGTGGGGCGACCAGCGCGGCATAACGCCATCACCTGAGCCCAGCTGTCGTGCCTCACCGCCGTCGACTGGGACAACCCACAGCTCGCTCACCCCCTCCCAGTTCAGCGGCATGAGGCCGACGCGTTCGGTGGCGTACGCCAGCATCGTCCCATCCGGGGACCAGGAGGGGTTGAAGCCGCTCCGCGTCACTCTCCTGACCGCCTCGCCTGTTCGCCCCATCACGAAGATGCCACCACCTTCGCGGCTCGACCTGAACGCGATTCTCTGCCCGTCGGGAGAGAACGCCGGCTGGTCGTCATCGTCGGTCGAGCCCTCTGTCAGGCAGATGGGCATTCTCCCGTTGGTGCTCTGCAGGTAGATGTCGAAGTCGCCAGACCCGGCGGCGGAGTACGCCACCCACTGACCGTCGGGAGAGAGGCTGGGGAACTGCTCCACGCCAGGCAGTGCGGTGACCTGGGCGAATCTGATGCCGACCGGCACCGCACGAGATCGCAGCAGCTCGCTGTTCCAGAGCAGCCAAGAGGCGACGACTGCGATGACGAGTCCGGAGGCAATCAGTGTATACCGCCAGATCACCGGCTTGATCGACCCGGCTCCAGCCGATGCTCCATCGGTTGGTGTGGCCATCACGGGGACGCCCGATCCGGTGCCGATGGAGCGTAGATTGAAGGCGAGGTCGGCCGCCGACTGGAAGCGGGACTCCGGACTCTTTTCCAGACACCGGCGGATGGCTCGCTCGAGGTCTGAAGGCAACGTTTTTGCGGAATCCGAAAGGCTCAGTGGTTCTTCCTTGAGGATAGCTACCGTGGTCTCTGCGGTGCTGTTGCGAAGAAATGCTGCCTTGCCTGAGAGCATTTCGTACAGAACACATCCAAGTGCAAAAATGTCCGATCTCGCGTCAGCCTGCTCGCCTCGTAGCTGTTCCGGAGACATATAGCCCATTGTGCCCATAACCGTGCCAGCCACGGTGCCCGCCGGGGTCAGTGTCGCAGTCTCGGCCTCCTCATCCACCGGTTCCTTCATCTGGGCAAGTCCAAAGTCGAGCACTTTGATTCGACCATCTGAGGTGACGAACACGTTCTCGGGTTTCAGGTCGCGGTGAACGATACCCTTTCCATGCGCGGCGGCGAGTCCATCGGCGATGGTCGCCCCTATCTCCGCAACTTTCTGCCAAGGCATGCCGGAGGCTGGGACGCATTGTCTGAGGTTCTGACCATCCAGCAGCTCGGTAACGGCATAGGTGACGCCTCCCTCGGCGCCGAAGTCATGGATGGCGAGGATGTTTGGATGGTCGAGTTTGGCGACCGCCTTCGCCTCGCGCTCGAAACGCGCCAGCCGCCCCTCGTCCTGAGCCACCGACTCATGCAACACCTTGATCGCCACGTCCCGATCGAGTCGCTCGTCATGGGCGCTGTACACCTCTCCCATCCCGCCCTCGCCGATCTTGTCGACGATGCGGTAGTGCCCGAGGGTGCGACCGATGAGGTCTTGCATTGTTTGGGTTCCCAGCGAGGCCATGGTATCGCAGCTCCGGTATCACTTCGAGGTTGGCTTGCCCGGGCGTAGTTCGAGGCGACGTATGGCGTGGACGAGGATGTCCGGCTTCGCCTAAAGGCTACGCCGGGACAGGCTCCGTTCTCGTCCAAGGCCGAGAACGAAGCCTGGTGGGTCGCCCGGGGCTCGACCCCGCCGACGGCAGCGATCTGTGGTTCATGGCTCCTCCTTCGGATGAGCCTTTGAATCACTCGCTGGCGACGGTGCGTCACCGCGCCCGTAGGGCGCGAGTAACCCGGGACCACCGGATTAAAAGTCCACGGCCTGCTACATTGAAGTCATTATTATTCAGCAAGTTACAATGTGCTCGATTTCTGCCCTAGCCCGATCCTGGCCCGCCTTGGCAAGGTCGAATCGAGACCACTTGGCTAACACCCACTACAGTTCAGACCCCAAACTCAACCTTCCATGTTTCGTGCTACCACAATGCAGCAATGCGGAACGTGTCACCGATGCGTCGCCGACCCCGAGGTGGTGTCTATCACCGACCGTAAAGCGAAATGAGATCCCGAGCCACCGTGCCTGCACCTTTATGGGATCGCAAAAGCGAGCCTGGCATCGACCGCATACAGGCGAGGGTGCCTAGCGGCGCGCTGGGCGCACCAGCAACCGCAAGGGGAACGGGAAGTCATTTTTGGCGTGAGCTACTATAGGGTCACAATGATCCAGTTTCTGTGGGATCGTGACAGCCGCGCCTCCAGGAATGCTCGTCTGCTGGTTTTCTTCGCCCTTGTCGCGACCTCGGCGTGCAATATGCCCAGTGGGATCCCCCTACCGACGAGCGAGGAGCTGACGACGGCGCCGCTCGGAGAAGTTCAGGTCTCAGATTTTGCCGTCGAACCATCGGCGTCTTCGCTCACTGTCGCACCTGATCTCTCCAATCTGGCCCATTCGGATCGACTCGATGACCTCAGCGACGCCCAGATCGAGTTGTTGGTTAAAAACGACTTTGTGATCCTGCATTCGATGAAGCGGCATATGTACGAACTCTACGTATCGAATCAGGTGCCTTACGTGACGTCCGACGCCGTCTTCCACGCCTGGCATGTTCTTCTGGCGGATACGCTCCGGCGCTACGAACGGGTTGCGATGCTGCCGGCGATCACACAAATGGCAGCTGGAGCATGTCTCCGCTTGAAAGCCCTACGCTCCGAAGTCCCGGCCGACGTGAGGCCGGACGTCGACATCGCTCTTCGATATTGGGCAAAGGTGTGGCTGCTTGCTGACCCGGAGGTCAAGATTCTGGATGAACTGGGCGAGGCATCCGACAGTTTGGTCGAACCTGAGGACGGCCCCTTATGGGTGGAAGACCCTTTCGCTGGCGGCCTTGACCCCTCGGTCTTCATCCCCCAGGCCGGCTACGGCGACAACCCGGATCTTGTGCGCTATTTCAAGGCCGTGAGATACATGTCGATGGCGAGGTTGTCTGTCACCTCGCCTTCCGAAGCCCGCCAGGCCATGCTGGTAAGTCTTGCGCTGTGGGATGAACCGGAAGCGCGGCCAGCCTGGCAAAAACTGGACCGAATATCCAGGTTTATTGCAGGAATGCCGGAAGATATCAACCCGAACGAGATGCTGCGGCTTTGCCGTCAAATCTACGGTAGGTCCGTCAGCCCACGCGAGTTGGCATCCACGGGCAAGGCTAAGCGATTGCTGCGTGAACTCGAGGCCCTACCGCGTCCCCAGATCGAGGACCGCCTCTCCGACCGCTCCGGTGAGGTGGAGCCAGTGCCTGCTTTCAGGGTGCTGTCTCCTGGGGTCACGCTTCGGGCCTTGGCGTTTGACGCCATCGGCGACACAGCCCGCCCTCCTTCCGGTCTGCACATGGCGGCGTTGCTCGGCTCGGTTCCCTTTGGGGCACCGGATGGCTCCATCCTGTTGCAGCCGGCGCGCGATCGCCTGGAAGAAGTATTGAGGACGCCCAGCGAAGCTCACGATCTCAATACCTCGGCCATCGCCGTGCTGGCCGCGCTTTCGCAAATGGGGGGAGAGGGTTATCCCGCCTATGCACGCTCCGCTGCGTGGCGTACCAAGATCACCAACACCCAGTTGGGTGCCTGGAGCCAGGTAGAGCACGATACTTTTCTTTACGCCAAGATGGCTACCAGCCTCTGGTCTATGCTTTTCGGTTCGACCCCTTTTCGAGGTTCCGTGGAACCGGCACCAGAGTTCTTCGCACGCCTTGCCGATGTGGTCCATCGCACCCGCACTGCTTTTAATGAACTCGGAGCATTTGACGCGATTGCCACATCCACAGTCGAGCCGGACCGGGGGATAATCGAAATTCCGGCAACCGAAGAGCATTTCCTCAGGCTCGAGTCGCTGCTGGGTGACCTGGCGGGAATGGCCGAGGCGGTGCTCGCCGATCGCCCTTTTAACGAACATCAGATGGAGGTTCTCGAGACGATCGGCGACACGCTGGAAGAATTGAGCCTCGAGGCAAGAGGTGCTTCTTCTCGACCCATGAGCACCATTGTTCGCGTTCATCGCGGCTTGTCTGGGGAACTCTTCGTCGGTACCGGAAGACCGCTGGAAATCCTGGTCGCAGTACCCTGGGGCGAAACCCTCCACCTGGCTCGTGGGGCTATTTACAGCTACTACGAGTTTCTCGGCCCGAGCGGTTTGGTTATTTCTGATCAGAGGTGGAAAAGTATGACCTCGCGTTCATGGGCGCAGCAGGAGCATCGTCCCTGGATCGAGGGTCGAGGGTTGGGAGTCGGCGACACTCCACCCGGGCGCTGATTTGCCAGCCGCCCTTCGGGGCGGCTTTTGGTGTTTTGGTTGCGGTGGCCCGATACACAGATAAACTATGGGTGCCGGGCTTTAGAAACTTAGAAAGTTGACGCAGTTTGCTTGTCGAATGGGCCGATGGCGACGGGATAAGCGGTGGGTCGCCCGGGGCTTGACCCCGCCGACGGCAGCATGGGTGCCACGTTTGACGGCAGCATGGGTGCCACGTTTCGCATTGTTGCATTGTGACGACTGGGAGCTTCCCGACAGAACACGGGAAACCGGGTCCGCCGAGACGCCGAGCCCAAAGGTCGCGGCATCGCGATCAGACGGGGAGCGCGTCCGAGGTGGGAGAGAATTGAAGTGAGTGGTGGGTCGCCCGGGGCTCGATTCCGCCGGCAGCAGCGATTCCTGGTTCAAGGCTCATCCGAAGGAGGAGTCTATGAACCACTCGCTGGCGACGGTGCAAGCTCGTGTGCCCGGCACACGAGCAACCCAGGACCACAGGATTTAAAGTCCACGCCCTGCTACATTGAAGCCATTAATATTCAGTAAGTTACAATGTGCTTGATTTCTGCCCTAGCCCGATCCTAGCCCGCCTCGAGAAAACCAAAATCGTCGAATCGTCTGACCTGGCAGAAAAAACTGTTAATCCGTCAAGGTGACGACAACTCGGTCAAGCTCCCCTTGAAACTCGAAGGGGCCGCCTTCATACACTTTGTCCACCTGCGTTCCGTAATCCGCTCCGACATCGAAGGTCTCGGCGAGAGAGTAAGTTGAGATGTGCATCATCTCAAAGTACTCTTCATCGACTTTCTTGTCCTGAACATAAAGCTCACCGGTACCCGACCACGGTTTGAGGGTTCCGTCGATCTTTGACCTGTCGAGAATGAAATTGAACTTCAGGTCCGTCTTGCCCCGCGGGAGCTTCGGCGACGTGAGGTGATAATGCACACCATCCAGAAAATTGTAGTCGAAGTGAAGTTTATGGTCTCGGATATACATGGTGTAGCCGCCCGTCATGCCGCCGCAGGCCACGATCACTCCCTCTTCATCGCCCTTGAGGTCAATGGTCGTTTCAATCGTGTGCGACCGGCCCTTGACCGGAGCTGAGGCCTTTTCCGCGATTCGGATCGCGCCGGGCGCATAGTAGGTGAACTCCTTTTTGTCGCCGAACAGTACGTAGTTCACGTTGTTCAACCTGGCCAGCATGTCGTCGTACATGGGATACACCTGATTCGCCCATGCTTCTTCTTCGAAAATGGCCTTGAGCTCTTCCAACTTCTCGGGATATTGATCTGCGAGATCGGTGCTTTCGGAGAAGTCCTCCTCGACGTTGTAGAGCTCCCAGACATCGTCTTCAAAGGGCGCCACCAGGTTGACATCCCAAGGCATTCTATTCGCGTGGAGCGTGACAGCCTTCCAGCCGTCGACCCAGATCGCGCGGTTGCCGAACATTTCGTAATACTGTCTTTTCTTTGCGTTCGGCGCATCAGGAGCATCGAATGAGTAGTTCATGGCCACACCAGTGAAGGGCTGCTGGGGGATGCCGTGATACTCCTCGGGGAACTCGACACCAGTCGCTTGCAGGATGGTCGGCGCGATATCGCTGATGTGATGGTACTGACTTCTGACTTCGCCTCTCGCCTTGATTCCATCGGGCCAGTGGACGACCAGGGCATCGTGCTGACCGCCCCGATGCTCGGACTGTTTGAAATATGGGAACGGCGTATTGCCTGCCATCGCCCACCCGGCATGATAATGAGGATAGCTGTCCGCCTGTCCCCAGTTCTCATAGTTGCGCATGTTGGCGTCGAAGGGTGTCTGCATGCCATTAAGCACATATGTTTCGTTGAAGGTCCCTGCCAGGCCGCCCTCTCCGCTGGCACCGTTGTCGGCAGTGATGAAGATCAGGGTATTGTCCAACTCCCCGATGCGCTCGAGAGTTTCTACGACGCGGCCGATCTGGTGATCCACGTGATCCATCTGGGCGGCAAAAACTTCCATCTGCCGGGCATAAAGCTTCTTTTCATCATCGTTGAGCGAGTCCCACGCTGGAATCTCAGGGATTCGGGCGGATAGTATGGTGTTCTCCGGAACAACGCCGGATGTTTTTTGGTTTTCAAGGATCTGCTCGCGGGCGTGATCCCAACCCATGTCGAACTGGCCCTTGTACTTGGCGATGTATTCATCAGGGGCATGATGCGGCGAGTGCATCGAACCCGAGGCCCACAGCATCATGAGCGGCAAATCTTTGTCCAGAGATTTGTGCCCAGTAATCCAGTCGATCGCCCGGTCGGCCAGATCTTTGTCCAGATGTTCCGACTTTCGATAAGGCTCTGGATGATGATCGTCCCACATCACGGGCACGAACTGGTGCACGTCGGCAGCCATGAAGGTGTATCCATGAGCAAAGCCTTCGTGACTGGGCCACCGTTCGAACGGTCCAATCTGCGACACCTCGTAGAGCGGGGTGTGATCCCACTTGCCGAGAGCATAGTTGACGTAACCTTCGGCCTCCAGGTAGTTGGCCACCGATTTGGCAGATTCAGGAACAATTGCGTTGTACCCGGGGAAACCCATTGCGGTCAGCGCATGAGATCCCAAACCGATCATATGGGGGTTTCGCCCTGCCATGAGCGTGGCCCTCGACGGTGAGCACAGAGCGGTCGTATGAAAATTGTTGTAACGAAGCCCATTTGCTGCGAGGCGGTCGATATGGGGCGTCTCGATAAGTCCGCCGAAGGATCCCACCTGCGCAAATCCCACGTCATCGAGCAAAAAGATGATGACGTTGGGTGCATTTTCCGGCGGTCTGATCTTTTCCGGCCAGGCCTCTACTGATTCTTCATAGGTCTTGGCGACCACTCCCTTGAATGACAAATCGTCGTTCTCGCCGCCGTTCTGATCATTATCAGTCCCGGAACACCCGATGAGAATCGTGAGCATTAGTACCGCAAGAGATGCCTTGAGAAATGTTTTCATTTTTCGTCCTCTCAGTCGTGGGATCGAGTGGATATTCTATGCCAGAATCGGATTTCATACCTGAAAACGTGCCGGGCACTCACTTATGACCTTGTGGCTTGGCCGCGCTGTGACTTGGCTTCCCAGGGCGAAGTACGAAACTGGGTTCGGGGGTGGAAGAGTGGTCCGGCTTCGCCCTACGGGCTACGCCGGGATAATTCTTGTTCGATCTGTGTTCGAACAAGAATTGGTGGGTCGCCCGGGGCTCGACCTCGCCGACGGCAGCGATCGTGGTTCAAGGCTCATCCAAAGGAGGAGCCCATGAACCACTCGCTGACGGTGGGGTGACACCGCGCCCGCAGGGCGCGAGTAACCCGGGACCACCGGATTAAAAGTCCACGTTCTGCAACATCGAAGTCATTGAGAATCAATATGTTGCAAGGTGGTTGATTCTTGTCCTAGCCCGATCCTAGCCCGCTCGAGCCGGACCTGAGATCCCATGTATTCACAATTCAACAACACGGGTATCCCCTTCGCTCAGGTTGGTCGGCTGTGTGGATCCCCGAGCGCCAGA
>Ga0316197_10000363_pt1 | contig 32171 bp, 28 predicted proteins | sample OudBiesiAoxic_MG_FD_204939 | JGI IMG/M metagenome (GOLD analysis project Ga0316197, IMG submission 204939) | Coastal sediment microbial communities from Oude Bieten Haven, Netherlands - site A oxic | ecosystem: Environmental > Aquatic > Marine > Coastal > Sediment | place: Netherlands... | reverse complement strand
CCGCCAACGATAACTTCAATACGCTTCGCGCGCGCCCTGGAACCCGCCGGCGGCAGCGATATGGGAGGGATCGCTGGCCATCGGCCACTCGCTGGTGACGGTGCGTCACGACGCCCGAAGGACGTCAGCAAGGACCCGCCCACTCCATCTTCACCCAGAATCCACTGCAGTCCACGGGCGACCTGAAGTGTTGCTTGGTCGAGAATTGCTGAATTTTTCAAGAGGCTCCATGAGCACCCAGTGAATGATTCAGGGGACCGTGCTCGACCAGGCTGTTGTGGCGCCGGATTCAAAATCATCGACAAAGATGCCGTCGATGTATTCGAAGGCGCCGATATCGGGCGCCGACCCCTCATAGTCGTCGTTGATGCCGGGGATGTAGAGGGCTGCGTCGATGAGATCGCTGGTTGAAGCGAGCGTGTAGTCCCACCCGGAAGGTTCAGAGAAATCCGGGTCCACGCTGATTCCATGGAGCTCCTGGCCTGTTTCGGCCTGTAGCTCTCCCAGGGTGTTCAAATGGCGGTCGGCCAGGCCATCCCACCAGACCAGCTCGTTGACCATTGTGGTGTGGAGATTGTCCCAGTCGAAGTCCAACGGTTGGGACGGGTTGTCGTTGCTGAGGGCGTATTGGGTTCCGGACCAGACGTTGTTTCGGGACACGATGTTGTCCCAGGAGCCCGGCGATCGGATCTCGAAACCATCATTGTCCGGCAGCGCGGCGTGGCAGGTGTTGTGGAAGAGGTACATGGTGCCCGAGGGGTCGTACCCAGAGTTGAACTTGAAGGGCATCCCCGAGTAGGAGCTGTTGCCCTCTCCGATGCGGAAGATCAGGTTTCTGATCGCGAACACCGGGCCCGTATCGGTAGGCGCCAGGGAGATTCCCACCAGGAGGTCGTGGAATGTGTTGTTCCAGAGGCGCACGTTGGAGCAGTATCCATCGGTCTCGACTCCATCGTCGCCAAGATCGTATCCGAGATTGTCATGGATGTCGGTTTCGCAGGTCGTGCCGGTGTCGGACGACGGGCAGACGCTGAAACCGTCAAAATCGTCATGGAAAGTGTTTCTGCGGATCACGTTGCCGCGACCGGTCATCGGGTCGTAAAAGGAAATGCCACCGGTTTCGAGCGCCGAACCTGACTTCACCGCGTCCCATGGCCAGTCGAAGATGGTGTCGGAGAAGTCGTTGTCCTCGATCACGTTACGGTGGCTCGCGCGCTTGAGGCCGATGCCCAGATCGCACGCATGGATTTCGCAGCCGCGAATGAGGTTGTCCGAAGCCCCATCGAGATAGATGGCCTTTGCGTATGACCCTAGACCGTAGTAACGGAAAGTCAGGCCGATCAGGTATATGAAGTCCCGGTCCACGAACAAAGCGTGGTTGAAACGTGTCACGACCATGGCGGCCGCGTTGGGGTCGGCGTTGCCGGTGAGATGCACGTCGAGTGTCGTGCCCGAGGCGTAGAATCCGGACACGCCCCAGGTCAGGCTCAGCAAATCAGAACTCGATTGATACGGGTAGAGACGCTCGCCGTCGGCCATCACCAGGTGGGGATCGGGGGCGTTGACCGTAGTTCGGTAGACCCCGTTGCCGATGTGGACCCAGGAGAAGAGCTGCGGGTCTGAACCATCGAGAATCGGCGTCTCACCGGAGTGGGCCCTGATCACGATCGGTGCCGCTGCGCTGCCCGAGCGGGGAAGAGAGATTTCCCCTTGGCGGTAGATGCCGCCACGCAGGACCACTTCGTCGCCGGGGTCGGTCTGGGTCAGACCTTCGCCGAGCGAGCAAGGGCTGGCGAGTTTGCAGGCCACACCACTGCCGGTAGGGCTCACGTAGTACGATCCATTCGCGGGTGGAATCGTGACCTCGGCGCGGGTGCTACCCGCCCCCTGCAAGGTGACATCGTGGAGGGTGCCGTCCGGGTCTTCGAATGAGACCCGCACGTCATAAGCCGTGCCGGGCTCGAGCCAGAACAAGCTCCCCACCAGCTCGGTAGTCCGTGTTCTGGTCAACGAAAACCCCTGCGAAAATGCGGCTCCACCAGTGCGGTACTCCACGGTCGCGATCACGTCGCCATCGGGATCGTCGCCAGGCTCGAGGGCCACGATGACCCCCATCGTGTGGAAGTTCCCGTACAGCTCAAGGGTCGGCGCAGCCTGGCCCAGACTCGGCGCTGCGGTCAGTACACCAGCCAGAAGAGCGAGCATGCATCTGCGCTGCACTGGAACCTCCTTTGATGCGTGGCGGTCCAAATCTCTGTACCAGAGTGCCACCTATGGGCGTCCAAGTACATGTATGATCGGCGGACCGTTGAACTCAACAACGAGGAGGAACCATGTCGATTCATCATTTCTCACGAAAACTCTTCATTTTGATCGCAGCGGTTGCACTCATGACCGGCTGTGCAAAATCGAATTCACAGCCCGACACCGTGATGGACACTCTTGTGACCGCAGAGTGGTTGAGCCAGCACCTCGAGGATCCGGATCTGGTGGTGCTCGACTGCACCGTCCGCGTGGAACCGAACGAAAACGGTAGCCTCGATATTCTGAGTGGCCGCGCCGACTACGAGGGTGGCCATATTCCATCCGCAGGATTTGCTGATCTCATGGATGATCTGTCCGACGACGACAGCCCACACAGTTTTGCGGTTGGGACACCAGAACAGTTCTGTGCAGCCATGGGTGCACTGGGTGTCGGCGACGATTCAACCGTGGTGCTGTACGACTCCACCGGCTCGGTTTGGGCCGCCCGAGTCTGGTGGATGCTGCGCTGGGTCGGATTCGACCAAGCGGCGTTACTCGATGGCGGGCTGAAGGCCTGGACCGATGAGGATCGGCCGCTGTCGACCGAGCCGGCGAACCGACCTGCAAGACAGCTCACGCCCGCCCCCAGACCGGAACTGATCGCCGACCGGGATGAGGTTTTTGCCGCAATCGACAACGGCGCCATCTCCATCATCGACGCGATGCCCGAAGCCTCCTATCGGGGCGAGATGGCCATGTACGACCGACCCGGCCATATCCCCGGCGCTTCGAACATCCCCGCCCTCTCACTGCTCGACGAATCAGGCCACTACCGGCGGCACGACGAACTGGCCGCAATGTTCGTTGGCGACCACAGCGCCCGTGCGATCACCTATTGCGGTGGCGGGATTGCCGCGTCATCGAACGCCTTCATCATGACCCGACTCGGCTTCACCGACGTTGCCGTCTACACCGCTTCACTCCAGGAATGGGCTGCCGACCCCGCCAACCCGATGGTGGTCGACGAGTAGCAGGGTGGCACCCGCTTTACACATCAAGGAGGCGTCATGGATTTCAAGAAATATTTCTCTGTGCCTGAAGGCTCGACCTTCGGCGACATCAGCCTGCTCCTGATCCGGTTTGTGGCGGGGCTCGCGTTCATGCTGCATGGCTGGGGGAAGATCCAGAACCCGTTTGGTTGGATGGGGCCGGATGCTTTCGCCCCGGGTTTTCTCCAGGCGCTGGCGGCGATATCCGAGTTCGGCGGTGGGCTGGCGTGGATCATCGGTCTCATGACGCCGTTGGCCTCGGCCGGCATCGCGGCCACGATGGCCGTTGCCTTCTACATGCACGCTGTCATGAGCGGTGACCCGTTCGTGGCAAAAGGTGGCGCGAGCTACGAGCTCGCAGCGCTCTATTTCTGCGTTGCTCTGCTGCTGATCGCCATCGGTCCCGGGCGGCTCTCCCTCGATCGCCAACTTTTCGGTCCGCGTCCCCGGTAGGGGAGGGCTCGAGCGACCCTCGAAGTCCGGTGCCTCCCTCTCGGGTACGGCACCGGGATCTCCGAGGGCCCCGTCGGCCCAGTCGCCTTCCCGGACTACGGCATCGAGTAGCTGTTCTTCCAGGTCCCCCAGGAAAGGTCGCCAATGACGCTGTTTCTGGTCCAGGTTCCTTTCCCCTGAAGCCCTTCGAACTTGCCGGAACCTGCGAAGTAGCCCCAGCTGCCGCACATATCCGGGCACGCCGTCGTGCCGGCGGCGTCGACTGTCCACCAGTAGGATTGGGTGTCTCCGTCGGCGGTCGCTCCGAAGCAGGTCCCTTCGCCGGAGCCGAACGAACCGTCGGCGTTCGTGCGCATCACGCCAACGCAGTCGGCCGCCATGTCAGCCGACGGGTGATCGGTGCCTGGCACCCTTCCCGTTCAGGTACGCCGGCGCTGCCTGAATTGAGGGTCAGGGAACCGGCAACCCGAGGGGCCTCAGCTTTTCGAACTCCCAAAGATCTTTGGTGCGTATGCCCTCGTATCCCTTGTCGGGCAATTTGGGCTCGTGTTCGCACACCCGGTCGACCGTATCCATGTGTACACGGACCAATCGATAGCCCCGTGAGAGGTATCGCCCCGCCGCACGCAGATTGTCGTTGGTCATCAGAGCCCAGGAACGGCCGAGGGATCCGCTCGAATTGCATCATCTCGGATCGTGGCAGCCATCCGATGCCCATGCAACAATGCGAAACAGGTACCAAGGGTGCCCGTGTGGGAAGCGAGAAACAAGGGAGCCGGCATGGTGAATCAGGAATTACCTCAGAGCGTTCGCGTCGTGATCATCGGCGGAGGCGTTATCGGATCATCGGTCGCCTACCATCTGGCCCACCTGGGCTGGACGGACGTGGTTCTGCTCGAGCGTCACCAGTTGACCAGTGGTACCACCTGGCACGCGGCGGGCCTGATGACCACCTTCGGCTCAACTTCGGAGACCTCCGTCGAGATGCGCATGTACACGCGCGATCTCTATGGGCGCCTCGAGGAGGAGACCGGGCTGAGCACCGGCTTCGAGCCTATTGGATTCGTCGAGTTGGCCGCAGACTCGGACCGCATCGAAGAGTACCGCCGGGTCGCGGCCTTCAACCGGATGCTCGGCAATGAGGTTGAGGAGATCGGTCCCGACGAGATCAAGAAGCTCTTCCCCCTGGCCAAGGTCGATGACATCGAGGCGGGTTTCTATCTTCCGCAGGACGGACGCGTCAACCCCGTCGACGCCACGATGGCCCTGGCCAAAGGAGCGCGCCTGAAGGGCGTGAAGATTGTCGAGGGCGTGACGGTCACGGGCGTTCTCAGCAAAAACGGCCGCGCCACCGGCGTGGCCACTACCCAGGGCAACATCAAGGCGGAGTTCGTGGTCAATTGTGCCGGCATGTGGGCCCGACAGCTCGGCGCCCTCAACGGCATCAGCATCCCCAACCAGTCCACCGAGCACTATTATTTGATCACCGAACCCTTCGAAGGCATGACGCGCGATCTTCCCATCATCGAGGACCCCTCCTGCCACGGCTACTACCGGGAAGAAACGGGCGGTCTGATGATCGGCCTCTTCGAGCCGGTCTGCGCCCCGTGGATGGTGGACGGCGTGCCCAATGATTTCTCATTCGGCGAGATCGCACCCGACTGGGACCGCATGACGCCTTTCCTGGAGAAGGCCATGAGCCGCATCCCCATCTCGAAGGACGTGGGGATCTCCAAGTTCTTCTGCGGTCCGGAGAGCTTCACCCCCGACCTGGGCGTGGCCTTCGGCGAGGCGCCGGAGATCGAGAACTACTTTGTTGCTGCCGGGCTCAACTCGATCGGAATCATCACCGCAGGTGGCCTCGGCAAGATCATGGCCCAGTGGATCACCACCGGTGACCCGGGCGCGGACATTACCCCCATCAATGTCGATCGCTTCCACCCCTATCAGTGCAACCCCGAATACCGCAAGACCCGCGTGGTCGAAACGCTGGGGATGGTCTACCGACGCCACTATCCCACCCGCGTGCCCCAGACCGCGCGCGACTGCAAGCGCTCGCCCTTCCACGACAGATTGCGCGATCAGCGGGCCTTCTTCACCGATGTGAGCGGCTGGGAGAGCCCGGCCTGGTATGCGCCGGAAGGAGTCGAACCCAAAGTTGACAAGCTCTCGTGGGGACGTCAGAACTGGTTCCCCTTTTGGGAATCCGAGCATAAGGCCTGCCGCGAGGGCGTCATCGCCATGGACATGACTTTCATGGGCAAATTCCTTGTACAGGGACGCGATGCCGGCAGGGTGCTCGACCACATCTCGGCCAACAGCGTCAACGGCCCGGTCGAGACCATCACCTACACGCAGTGGCTCAACGAGCGCGGCAAGCTGGAAGCGGACGTCACCGTGACCAAACTGACCGAGGAGCGCTTCATTGTGGTGGTCACCGACACCATGCACCGCCACGTCGAGACCTGGCTCAGGCGCCACATCCCAGCGGACGCGCATTGCTTTGCCACCGACATCACCGGCGGCATCGGCCAGCTCAACGTGCAGGGCCCGAGATCGCGCGAGCTCCTGCAAAGCATCACGTCGGCAGATCTGTCTAACGAGGCTTTTCCGTTCCGCACCGCGCGCGAGATTGACATCGGATTCGCGCGCCTGATGTGTAACCGCATCACCTACGTCGGCGAGCTCGGCTACGAGCTAAACATCCCAGCGGAGCAGGCGGTGCACGTTTACGACCGCGTGGTCGAGGCCGGGAAAAACTTTGGCCTTCGCCACGCCGGCCTGAGGGCCCTGGGCAGTTTGCGCATGGAAAAGGGCTACCGCGATTACGGTCACGACATCGACAACACCGACGATGCCTTCGAGACCGGTCTCGGATTCGTCGTCGATTTGGATAAGCCGGACTTCCTCGGAAAGGCCTACTGCGTCGAGAAGAAAGCGAAGGGGCCGTTCTACGATCGGCGTTTGTTGCAGGTGTTGGTCAAAGACTCCGAGCCGCTGCTCTACCACGCCGAGGTCGTTTATCGAAACAACAAGGCGGTCGGTTATATCCGCGCGGCGAGCTACGGCTTCACCCTTGGTGGCGCCGTCGGTCTGGCCATGATCGAAGCCGGCGAGCCCATCAACAAGGCCTACCTCCAAGAGGGCGAGTGGGAGATCGACATTGCCGGCAAGAGGTACCCGGCCGAGGTTTCACTGAGACCGATGTATGACCCGAAAATGGAGCGCATCAAGGTGTGACCGAAACAACGAGCGGGTGCACAATTCAGAGCACAGACCGCGTTGAGGACATCGGGTGGGTGAGAGGCGATCCGCCAAGATCCTCGGCGGGAGCGCCGAGAAAATCAACGAGGTGGACCTCAATTCGAGTTTTCTTCGATCTCTCGTTGAACGAGTAAGGCGCGTTCTTGCGCAAGGTTGGCAAGCCTCTGATTCGCGAGCGTGATCTGCTTTCTGAGGTCTTCGGAGGCGAGCTCGAAGATGTATGGAATCGGATCGACTGACTGGCCGACGAGCCTCAGTTCGAAGTGGAGTTGCGGCTGAACGGCGTTCCCGACGGCGCCATCGATAGCTGCAATGGGCTGGCCTCTGGAGACGTCATATCCGTTCTTTACACTCGATCTGGAGATGTGGACGTAGACGGTCTCCACTCCGTTGCCATGGCTGATTTTGATCCAACCACCGGCTCGGTCACCGAGCCCGGATCCGACGACCCTCCCTTTGGCGACGGCCTGCACGGTCACTTTGTCGACATAGATGTCGAGTCCTTTATGGGGTCGTGGTTTCCCAATCCAATCGTCGCGAATGGAGCCGAAGTTTGGCAGGCCGTCCCGCACCAGATCCCGGGGAGTGAAGCCCAGAGAACGCTTGACCAGGCTTTCGGCATCGAAACCGGCCACCGGACTCGTGAAGCTGATATTTCGGACGACGGCAACGGTCGGACCGGGCGCCGCAAGGCGTGCCTCCGAGCCGGGGGCGCGATTGCACCCAATCAGGAGGCCGGCAGGAGAGGGATCGTGGCTGCAGCGCCACCCCGGTTTAACTTCGACGACGAATCTGGTGATCAAAGGGTCGCGTGAAAACTGCGAAAAGCGGTATTCGAGGATGCCGGGGAGGTCTGGACGAACCCGACGCGTTGGCCCACTCCAGACCACGGGAGCCAGGTCGAAGACGAAGAGACCCTCCCCGAAACGGGCTGTTTCGACGCGGGCCACCTGCCCCTCAATTTCGAGAGCTATTTCGAAGCTCTCCGGGGTTCTGTTGGCGACAGCGACAGCGGAGAGAACTGCCGGGTTCCGGTGAGCTGCACTGGCAGCGGAAGCACAGGCGAAGAACAGCCCAACCAGGGCGGATAGAGCTGTTCTTCGAGGGAGTGACGGCTTCCTCATTCGCCGTGGTCCTTGGGATGTTGGTTGATAGCTGGGCTCCATGTCTTGACGATTATATGCGGGAGGTTTGCCACGGCACCGACCGAAGCCACTTGTGAGTCGTAGAGGCTACACTGGACCCGACGGCGCTAATGGGAGAAATGCGGATGCGCGTGGAACGGTACGATATGGGGATCATTCAGCATGCCTGCGAGGTGTACGGAGAGTCTCACGACGGGCACTCCCTCACCGTGTGGCTTTCCGAGGCCAAAAATCCAAGGGTCCTGGTGCTGGCATCAATGCACGGCGACGAATCGGAGACGACAGTTGTCCTTTCGGATGCTCTGCGATCGATTCGCGTTGAGAACCTGAGCAATGCGGCCATCCTGTGCGGCAATCCGGATGGGCTCGTGCGGGGTACGCGGGGCAATGCTTACGGTGTGGATTTGAACCGGAATTTTCCGACTTCCAATTGGTCCCCCAAGCCTGTTACGTACAAGAGCCGTGAGAACGGACCCCAGGACATCACCCTCAGCCCCGGAGATCACCCGGGTTCGGAACCGGAAACCAAGGCATTGCTTGCTCTTCTCGAGCAGCTGAAACCACGCGCAGTCATCACTCTGCATGCAGCACTCGCGTGCATCGATGATGCCGACGAGTCCTTTCTGGGGAGGCGGCTCTCTGAAAGAACCGGCCTGCCGATGGAACCAGTGACCTATGCGACTCCGGGTTCTTTCGGTTCGTGGGCTCAGGAACACGGTATGAACCTCGTCACCTATGAGTTCGAGGCCGCATCGCCCTATGATCTCAAAGAGCGGCATACGCCGGTGCTGATCGACGTGTTGACGGGAGAGATCGATCCCGAGGGGTTTTGATGCATATCCTCATCACGGATTCAGGCGTTGGTGGATTGTCGGTATGTGCGTACGCCGAGCGATTTCTGCGGATACATGGGATCGGAGAACCGGTCAAATTGACCTACGTCAATGCGTCTCCGGAGAACGATTTTGGTTACAATTCTATGGATTCAAGGAGTGAGAAGCTAGAGAATTTCGATCGATTTCTCAACATCATCTCAGACACATTTACTCCCGATTCAATCTACATCGCATGCAACACGTTGTCGGTAATATTTCCGGATACAGAATTCTCGAAAACAGGGGACATCCCGGTGCAGGGCATTCTGGAAACAGGGGTCAATCGCCTCGTTCGGGTCCTCGGTCGATATCCTCGGTCGATGGTAGCGATTTTCGGCACTCCCACAACAATCGAAGAGAAGACATATGACCATTTACTTGAGAGAAATGGGATAGGCGGCGCGAGAATAGTCTCTCAGGCGTGTCCCTCTCTGGCCGATACAATTTCGGAGGACCGCGAGGGTCTGCGTGCCAAGAAAAAGATAGAAAAATATGTGGATGAAGTAGTCGTAAAATCGAAAGAAAGAATGACTAATTTTTTGGCTTATCTTGCCTGTACGCATTATGGATATCGGGAAAATTATTTCTCGGCGGCATTCGAAGAGCGAGGTCTCGACGCCGAGGTGCTCAATCCCAACAAATTTGTGATCGAAGATCTCTTTGGTAAATTCGAAAAAAATGTCTCAAATATCGAAGGTAATAATGATGTCAGAGTGGAATTTATCACGCGCTATAGAATTCCGGAGACTGCGCTCGAAACGATTGCGTTTTTCCTTGATGATGTCTCCCGGGAAACCGTCCGGGCGTTCAAGAATTACACACATGCGCCGGATCTTTTTTAAGTGCTAATCCTTCTCCAGCAGGCTACCCTCGACGTCCCCCCAGTCGAATTCGAGAGTCTCGGAGGCGCTGATGCGGTCGAGGGTTGACCAGAGTTCCTCTGCACGGGACAGGTAGAGTTCGACGGCTTTGCGGATGACCTCATCCCGGGTTCGGTTCATGGCGTGCGCTGTTTTGTCGATGCTCCGGACAAGATCATCGGGCAGACTTGCGCTGACCACAGTCATGGGGCCCTCCACAGGTGCATACTTATCAGCTTCTGCGGAAGCGGAAAAGTGACCGCCATCACGAGGGCCTTGGCCCAGATCGATCGGGTGGCGCGCAAATACATCGAGCATTCAAAGGCCCAACGGGCGCGCGCCAGGTAGCTCTTCAAGGTGGTTTCGATCTGGGAACCGGGGTCTGTTGAATGTCGTATAGTGCGCCTGCCGTGACTCGCGACTCCCACCGTTTTTCCGTTGCTGGACTGCTCAGCCTCTTCGTGACCTACGTGGTGTGGGGCAGCACCTACCTCGCCATCCGGGTGGCGGTGCGCGAAGGCGCAGGCTGGGGGCCGTTCTGGTTGGGCGCGACGAGGGTGCTGGCTGCGGCGCTGGTTCTTTTCGGGTTCAATGCGCTCCGCGGAGCACGGCTCAAGCCGACCCGCAGCGAGCTTGGAATTTTGGTGGCTACCGGGATCCTGCTATGGGTCGGGGGCAACGGCGCGGTCAACTGGGCCGAGCAGCGGATCGATTCGGGACTGGCGGCCCTGATCGTCGGCACGATGCCGATCTGGGTGGCACTGATGGAAAGTCTGATGGATCGCCGGCGGCCGTCGTTCCTGCTTTCTGTTTCTCTGGTCGTGGGTTTCGCCGGGCTTGTAGTGCTGACCTACCCGATGCTGGAGGACGGCGTCAGATCGGATCTGATAGGAGTTATTGCGGTCGTCTTTGCCGCCATCAGCTGGGGCTTCGGGTCGATCGTGGTCAACCGCCGGCCCCTCAAATTCGACCCGATCGTAATATCGGGATGGCAGCAGCTGGCCGGGGGTGTCGGTTTCGTTTTTGTTGCGTTGATGGTTCGCGAGCCGGCACCGCGGCCGACCCCGGAAGCGTGGGCCGCATGGATCTATCTGGTGGTCTTCGGGTCGTTGCTTGCCTACACTTGCTTTGTCTATGCCCTGAGACTGCTGCCGACGACGGTGGTGATGACCTACGCCTACGTCAACCCGGTGATCGCTGTGCTTCTTGGGTGGGTGATTTTGTCCGAGCCGATCACGGGGTTCACGGTTTTTGGAATGATCCTCATCGTCGGTGGCGTCTACGGTGTCTTCCGCGACAAAAGCCGGCGGCAACCCCTGTCATCCTGAGCGAGGCCCGTCGGGGCCGAGTCGAAGGATCCCCTGACTTCTCCGGAGAGTGTTGAGTACGGGACCCTCTCTGGCTTCAGGGGATCCCTCGACTCACTCGCTACTCTCCCTCGCTCGGGATGACAGCGCGAGGCTAATCCCCGATGATTTTAATCATCACCCTCTTCTGACGCCTGCCATCAAACTCCCCATAGAAGATCTGCTCCCAGGGGCCGAAATCGAGGCGTCCTTCGGTGATCGCCACCACCACCTCGCGGCCCATGATCTGCCGCTTGTGGTGGGCGTCGGCATTGTCCTCGCCGGTGCGGTTGTGGTGGTAACGCTCCGGTGAGGCGTCGAACGGAGCGAGCTCTTCGAGCCAGCGTTTGTAGTCGCGGTGAAGGCCCGGCTCGTCGTCGTTGATGAAGACTGACGCCGTGATGTGCATGGCGTTGACCAGGCACAGGCCTTCCTGGACGCCCGATTCTTGCACCGCGTCCTCGACCTGGAGGGTGATATTTACGAACTCCATACGCTCGGTGATGTTGAGAACCAGTTTCTTGGTTAGGAATTTCATCTATCCTCCCAGCAGGGCGAGGCAATTCGCCAATTCCGAATTCCGAATTTGGAATTCGGTTCACGGCGACGGCGAAAATTTCCGTTTCACATCGACCCATTTGCAGAGCGCGCGCACGGCCCTGTCTGCGGATCGAAAGACCGGTAATCCTCCCGACCTCAGCGCTTGGACGAGTGGATCGAAGGGAACCCCGGAATCAATGACGGCCACCACCGGCTTGTCGCTGGCGGCGACAGCGGCTGGTAGGAGCTGGGCGATCGATCCGGGATCGTGGATGGACTCGCGGTGGCCCTCGCCCGGCGCCAGAGTCTGCATCGCCGGAGTCAGCGGCACGATGCCGACGACCGCGGCATCGATGCCGCGATCCCCGAGCACCTCGACGATCATGTCGGTGAACACGTTGTCTCCGGCCATCGGGGTGACGTCAAAAGGGTTCGTGACGTCGACAAGACCGTCGAGGCGGTTGTCCGAAAGGATCTTCGCGAGGGCCTCTTCGGTTCGAGCTTCGAATGATGGCAGTACCAGTTGGGCTCCGTTCAGTTGGATGGAATCCGCCATACCGACTGATTCGTAGCCGGCGTTGGAGACTGCGGCCAGCCGGTTGCCGGATGCCTTCTTGCCTCTTAGAGGAAGCGTGACTCGCAGGAAATCGCAGAACTCTCCGAAATCGGAGGCGACGAAGGCTCCGGCCTGTGAAATGGCGTTCTCACAGACTGCATAGTCGCCTGCCACCGAGGCGGTGTGACCTGCGGTCGCCGACCGTCCCGCCGATGTCCGCCCGGCCTTGTAGAAGACCACGTCCTTACCAAGTGCCACGGTTTCCTTGACCGCGGCTGCAAACGAGTGGCCATCGCAGGGCTGGAAGCCCTCCATGTAGACCGCGAAGACCTCGATCTCGGGATCGTCCTTGATGTAGGCCAGGAGGTCGCCCGCGGTGAGATCGATCTGGTTGCCAATGGAAAGGGCGTAGGCCGGGTCGAGCCACGGCATGCGGCTGAGAGTGGAGATGATGAACGCGCCGGATTGGGAGATGAAGCACAGCTTGCGGGCGTGTTCCCCTCGAGATTTCGGCAGCTTGCTGTCAGGGATAAACATGGTGTCGTAGTGCCCGGGGTGGGAGATGACACCCAGGGAGTTGCCGCCGAGGAAGAGCGGTCCGCCGCCATCCTTCCGATGCGCTTCGCGGATGCGATCCCGGAGATCGGCCTCGAGATCCTGGCTGCCCTCTTTCTCGCCGATGCCACCGGGGATCAGAATGACGGCGTTGGCACGGTCGTGCTCGATGAGATCGTTGATGACCCCTGCCACCTGATTGGCTCCGACCGCCACGACGAACAGGTCGACCTTGTCAGGCAGGTTGGAGACGCCGGCCACGCATGGCACTCCGTCGATTTCGCTCGCGGTCGGATGGACGATGTGGACGCGATCCTTGTCGAATCCCGCGGAGATGATGTTGCCAAGGATGATCCGTCCCATGTTCTGGCTTCGTTCAGAGACGCCGATGACTGCCGCCGACTGCGGCTTGAGCAGGCTGCCGATCTTGTCGATCGACCGAGGCTCGTGGCGGCGCCGCGCCGGCCGGAACTGGCACACGCCGTCGAGCGGCGCCATTCGGCCTCCGGAGGCCGCATAAGGGTTGACCTCGACCTCCTCGAGGTGGAAGGCGGCGTCCGGGTTCATCGCGGAGAAGTGATTGGCAAGGTCGATGAAGGCCCGGAAGCATTCGATCAAGATGGCGTCGTCGAGCAACCTGCGCGACCCGCGCATCGCTCCGGAGAGGCGATCGTAGCTCAGGGTCTTGCTGAAGAGCTGGAAGAACTGCTCGCCGTCGATGGTGCCGGTGGGCGCGATGGCGACTGCGGCACCCTTCCTGGTCTGGCGGGCAAGGAGCTCCATCTCGACTCCACCCAGACCGGCGGAGATGATCGGGCCGAATTCCTCGGTGGACCGGATGCCGACAAAGAGCTCGGTGGCAAAGCCCTGCGAATCGGGTGGCATGAACGAGCACAGCAGGATTCCGACGATTCGGTCCGTGACCCGCTGCTCGAGGCCGTGACCGCGGCGGCCGGCGAGAGCTGTGGGGACCTCGCCCTCGTGGTTTTCGAGGTAAGCCGCATAGGTCTCGGGAACTTCCCGCATCATCAGATCAAATGCCGCTTCTACAGCCCCGATCTCGCGGGCGACGATGCGCACGCCCTTGGCCTCGGTCTTGTGGGTGATGTCGGGCGACACCACCTTGAGAACGACCTTGTCGCCGGTCAGGTGGTCGAGGTCTGCGGCAGTCGGTCGTTGTCCGATCGGAATCAGGCGGTTGGCGGGGGCGGCCTCGGCGCCGATGGCCTCCTGCAGCCCGTAGCACTCGTGCTCATAAAGGCTGGTGCGCCCCTCGGCGTGGGCCTTGGCGAGAATCTCCTGGATCTTGTTGGTGTCGATGGGCATCTGAATTCCCTTATGCGAAGGCGGCGGCGCGGTCGCAGGCCACCGCCTCTTCTTCAGCCAGCACCGTTTCGAGCTTGGCCGCGTCGTTGGCGATAGCCTCGGCCCAGGCGCCGGCATGTGCTTCGTCGATGGTCTCCGGGTCGAGTTTTCCGATCAGGCTGAGGGCGGCAAGCCGCGGCATCCCGGCGTCGACCAGACCCCGGAAGAACAGGCCGGCCGCGCGGCCGAAGTGGAAGGCGCGCTGGTTGATAGCGACCATCTTTTCACCCTTGCGCGCGAAGAGCATCTCGACGAAGGCGAGCAGCCGGTCCTCTTCGAAATCGAGCAGCGGCGAGGCGGCGCCTACGGTCACCATGTTTTGGGCCCGGAGATTGCCGGCAGCTCTGGCGAAATGGGCGGTGTCGACCATGACGATGTTCTCGAGCTCGGCGAGTTCGGCGAGGAGGGATTCGTGTTCCGGATAGTCAGGAATATTGATATAGGGGGTGGTACTGGTCACCACCCAGCCGCCGGGCCTGATGTAGTGCCTGTAGCGCATGACCTCGAGTGGTTCGACCGAGAGCACCATGTCGGCCTTGCCGGTCGGGATGATATCGGACCAGATCTTCGAGTCGCCGTAGCGGAGATTCGATTGCACCGCTCCGCCGCGTTGTGCCATGCCGTGGACTTCGGCCTGCTTGAACTCAAAGCCGGCGTCGAGAGCTGCGTTGTCGATCACGAACGCAATGGACAGGATGCCCTGGCCACCGACCCCGGCGAGGATGATGTTCTTTTCCATCGTCTCTCCGTTCTCAGTTCGACCTGTTCTTGAGCGCCTCGATGCAGGCGCGACGGGCGACAATCACGCTCGGTCCGTCGAATGCGAGCTCTTCCCGCATGACCTCCACGTTTTGGTCGTGGTTTCGCGGGGTGGGTTCGATGATCCTGAAATGATCCTCGGAGATGCCGGTGCCGAGGATGATCTGGTCGAGAGTAGAGCCGGTGGACATCGAGCGTTGGGTGCCAGTCATGCCGACCGTGCTGTTGTCGACCACCAATACGTTGAGGTTGACGTTTTGTTGGACGGCCGACAGAAGCGGCGTGATACCGCCGTGGGAGAAGGTGCTGTCGCCGATCGCTGCCACCGCCGGAGAGTAGCCGGCATGGGCCGCACCGGCGGCCATGCCAATCGAAGCGCCCATTGCGATGCAGCTGTGGACCGCCTCGAGGGGCGGCAGAGCGGCCAGTGTGTAGCAGCCGATGTCCGAAAAAACCTGGGGGTTGTCAAAGTTGTTGAGGGCCTCGTTGAGGGCGCGGAAGGAGTCGGTGTGCGGGCATCCCTTGCAGAGTGCGGGCGGGCGGTTGGATATCTCGGAGGTCGACTCGTAGGCGGTGGGCAGGGGCTCCATGCCGAGCGCTTCGCGAACGATGTCGGGGTTGAGCTCGCCGGTGCGCGGGACCTCGCCGCTCATGCGGCCCGTGACACGGACATTTTCGAGCCCGAATAGGCCGCGAACGGTGCTCTCGACCAGCGGGTAACCGTCCTCGAGGATCAGCAGATCATCGACGTGCTCGACAAGGGAGCGCACCATGCCCGCCGGCAGCGGGTACTGGCACATCGAGAGGATCGAGTAGTCGTGGTCAGGCTCGAGGTTCTCGAAAAGGTAGTTGCCGGCAAGGCCGCAAGCGATGACACCGCTCTTGCCTCGGAGATCGAGCGAGTTGTGCGAGCTGTCCTCTGCGCGGCGCAGCAACTCCGGCTGCTTCTCGGTCAGCTTCTTGTACTGGACACGGGCGTTGGACGGTAAGAGAGTCCACTTCTTGATCTGTTTGTCTGGGTCGAGTTCATTCTGAGCGAGCTGCTCCTTGATCGCGACTCCGGCGCGGCTGTGGGCGATGCGGGTGACCAGCCGGATCATGACCGGGACCGACAGCTCCTCGGAGAGCTCAAAGGCCTCGAACATCATGTCGTAGCACTCCTGCTGATTGCGCGGCTCGAAGCAGGGGATGAGCGCGAACTGGGCGAAGTAGCGGCTATCCTGTTCGTTCTGCGAGGAATGCATGCCCGGATCGTCGGCGACAGCGAGGACGAGGCCTCCGTGAGTACCCGTGACGGCTGAGTTCATGAAGGCATCGGCGGCGACGTTCAGGCCGACGTGTTTCATGCATACCAGGGTGCGCTTGCCGGCCCAGCTCATGCCCAGCGCTTCCTCGTAGGCGACCTTTTCGTTGGTCGACCAGAATGCGTGGACGTCGCCGGCCTTTTTGGTACGCCGCTCGACGAACTCGAAGATCTCAGTCGAGGGCGTGCCGGGGTAGCCGTAGACACCGCTGATCCCGGCATGAATTGCGCCGAGGCCGATGGCTTCGTCACCGAGGAGAATCTCTCTGTTCATTCGTACTCCCTTCGCAGGGTAAGTGGCTGTTCGCGAGGCACATCCAACTGAGCCTCCAGCGGATCTGAAGTATCTCACGCACGCTTAGAGACGACAAGCGCGGTCGCGTTTCATTTTCTTTACGCCATGGCTCAGGAGCCCTGACGAAAAGAAAATGAACAGGGGAATGGAACAGGGGAATGGGGTTAGGGTGTGTAAAAAATCCGAAATCCGAAATCCGAAATCCGAAATTTGAGAAGCGGACAGGACGAATTAATCATTCCTCATTCCAAATTCCTCATTCCGAATTCCTAATTCGGTTATTATCCCCCGCATGGCGAAACCGCGCATCCTGGTCACCAACGACGACGGATATACCTCTGAGGGTATTCAGGTCTTGGCCGACGCCCTCGAGGGCCTCGGTGAGATCTGGGTGGTGGCGCCCAATCGGGAGCAATCTGCGGTATCGCACGCGCTGACCCTTGACCGTCCGCTGCGCGTCGAACGGTTGGGCGAACGACGGATGTCGGTTGACGGCACCCCCACAGACTGTGTCGCCATCGCGATCTCAAAATTGATGGGTGGTGATTGTCCCAATCTCGTCGTTTCGGGAATCAACTTCGGCTACAACATGGGCGCAGACGTCCACTACTCGGGCACCGTGTCGGCCGCATTCGAAGGTGTCATCCTCGGAGTGCCGGCGGTAGCGGTGTCGCTCGGAGTGGGGGAGGGTCTGAGCTTCCATATCGCAGCCAAGTTTGCGTGCGAAGTTGCGGAGTGGGTCCTCGAAAAAGGACTCCCGCACGACACCCTGCTGAACGTCAATGTGCCGGTGGGGACGCCCCTTGGAGTCAAGCTGACCCGGCTCGGAGAGCGGCGTTATACCGAGGGCGTGATCGAGGAAACCGATCCTCGAGGGCGCAGGATCTACTGGATTGGCGGTGGCCGGCCAGTGTGGGAACCGATCCCCGAAACCGACTTCCACGAGGTGGCGTCCGGCTATGTCTCAGTGACGCCTCTCCACCTCGACATGACCGATCGCCGATCGCTCGAACGGATGCGCGAACAAGCCCCATCCTGGGTTGATTCGGTCAGGTCCGAGGAGGGGTGACTTTGCCGGCTCACGACGCATATGCTTATCGCCGCGCACAGATGCTGGATTCCCTCAAGCAGGGAGGCATCACTGACAAACGCGTGGTGGAGGCGATGGCGGAGATCCCCCGTCATTACTTTGTGCCGGAGGCCTTCCGTCATCAGGCATATGACGACGACGTATCGATCCACATTGGTGAGGGTCAGACCATCTCGCAGCCCCGAATCGTTGCCCTGATGACGGAATCGGCGCGAGTCGATCTGATGGACAGGGTGCTCGAGGTCGGAACCGGTTCCGGCTATCAGGCGGCGGTGCTATCGAAGCTCGCCCGTTTCGTTTTTACGGTCGAGAGGGTGGCGTCATTAGCGCGTCAGGCGAAGAGTATCCTCGATCAGCTCGGTGTCGACAACGTCAGCATCAAGGTCATGGACGGTACTCTGGGGTGGCGGACGCAGGCGCCGTTCGACGCGATCCTGGTCACCGCTGGCGCTCCCGAGGTTCCCGAACCCCTGGTCGATCAGCTGGCCGATGGCGGCCGGTTGGTCGTCCCCGTCGGCCCCCGCGAGACCCAGGTTCTCAAGATTGTTGAACGCCGTGGTGACAGGACCTTTGCCCACGAGCTCAAGGGGGCGTGCTTCGTGCCGTTGATTGGGCGCCATGGATGGGAGACGGATTGAAGGATAAGTTATTCGCCTGGATCGACTCGTTGGCTTTGATGCCGCACCCGAGTTTGTGGCTCTTCCTGCTGGCTTTTGCAGAGAGTTCGTTTTTCCCGATCCCTCCGGACGTGTTACTCGTCACCCTCGGCGTCGCCAACCCCGAGAACGCCATCTGGTACGGCTTTATCTGCTCGCTGGGCAGCGTACTCGGGGGCATGCTCGGCTATGGGATCGGGCTCTACGGAGGTCGGCCCCTGGTCTATAAGATTTTTTCCGAAAAGAAGATCCACGCGGTCGAGCGGTTGTACGACCGCTACAACGCCTGGGCCACCGGGATCGCTGGTCTGACTCCGATTCCATACAAGGTCTTCACCATCGCCGGCGGCGCCTTCAAAATCAATTTCAAGGTCTTCGTTCTTGCCTCGATCGTGTCGCGGACCCTCCGATTCATGACCGAGGGGATCCTGCTCTTCTTCTACGGTGAGGCGATCCGGGTCTTTATCTTCAAGTGGTTCAATTGGATCTCCATCGGGTTTGTCGTGCTTCTGGTCGGTGGCTTCTGGTTGGTCCACCGATATGGAAAGCATGCCCACAGGGAGGCACAGGCGGCCGAGGATTCGCCGGAATCCTGAAGCAGTGACCGTTTGTTGAAGACGGTGAGATATGAAGGCTAAAAGATACCGAGTCATGGGACGAGTCCAGGGAGTTGGATTCCGTTACTTCGTGCGGCGCGAGGCGGAGGCTCTGGGTGTTCACGGCTGGGTTCGGAACCGGGCCGATGGGACCGTCGAGGCATTGGCACAAGGTACGAACGAAGAGCTGGATCGGTTCCTGGATCGCCTTCAGGAGGGTCCTCGCTGGTCACGGGTGATGTCAGTAACGGTGACCGACGAATCTGACGAGGATGTGGCGCAGGGTTTCGAAATTCGAAGAGACGAGGTGCAGCGTGGTTGATCTTTTCCCTCTGCCGGCAGACGAGATCCGTGACGGGTTCTACAGCGTCATCGCCGGGACGATTGCCGGTGGCATTCCGGAGCCGTCATGGGTCGCCGTCGATGATGGAACCGATGCCTGGGTTGTGGAGGTATCGGAGTTTTCCGCGGTTGACCGCGCACGCGGTGTCGTCGCCGTATCGAGTGAAGAAGCCCTCGTGAAGGCACAACGTCTCGGTATCGGTGGCGCCATGTGGTTGCCTCCGGCTTCGCTCGGCGCTCTGGAGGCGTTCGCGTCCGCGTCCTCTGCCAAGGCTCCGAGAACGCATGACGCAGCAGCGCTCGAGTTGCTCGATGGCAAAGAATCCGTCCATATCGTGACGTTTTTCGATCGCCTATTTTGGAGGGTACAGCTCGGCGATCACGAGCTTTGCGATCTGCTGGCCGAGCTGGCCGTCTCCCTCGAAGTGCCGGGTGCGATTCTGCAATGGCCGGCCCTGGTGGTCGGCGATCGGGACCAGGATGCGATCCTCGAGGCCTGGGGGGTGCTGATTACGGAAAACGAGAGAACAGGTCCCGGCCTGTCTGTTCTCCCCCCGATAGATATCGAGAAGGAAGCCCTCGTTGATGCCTACTTGGCGCTGACGGCGGGACCGACGGCAGTTGAATCCTCGAGTTCGATTTCAGCGCTGCCCGTTCACGAGCTGCCGCACGGCCGCCGGGTAGGGTGGTGGGGACTCGATGTGAGAGAAACACCCGAGGATAAGGGCTGGCTCGGCAGGCCGGTGGATGTGAGCTCGAACCGGTGCCGCTGGCGGCTCGAATCGACCGAGACTTCTGGAATCGTCGCCGAGGTCCTCGCTAGCGATGAGATCGCCAGCCTCGAGGATGTGCTGGCCGTTCGCGTGCCGGGATGGGCGTCGCGCGGGATGCGCCCTGGAAGCCCGGCCGGCCTGCTGGTTACCCGGATCGCCGAGGCTGCATCGCGCCAAGGCCTGCCCTTGTGGATCCCGAACGTCGACCAGGAGGGTCTGCGGCTCGTGCTCGGTTTGCCGGGAACCGTCTGGGTCGATGGGCCGGCAGTGCCAAGCTGAGTTATGAGTTTTTAGTTTTAAGTTTTGAGTGCCGGACCACCCTCTAGCGGGAATCGGCACCCAACCATGGTTCAACTCAAAACTCATAACTCAACACTCAAAACTGTTCTTCGGCAGCTGCTGACTCGGGCGAGATTGACACAAGCAGTGCCCCGCCGTAGCATCGAGATCCTTGCGCGGGGCTATAGCTCAGGTGGATAGAGCAGGAGTTTCCTAAACTCAAGGTCAGAGGTTCGAGTCCTCTTAGCCCCGCCACCCTTCAGCCCGATCACTCCACAAAGCACCACTCGAAGCCGGAGGTGCCCTCGCCCGTGACGACGGTCCCGGCGGGATCTCCGCCGACCTGGTCGCAGAGGCCGTAGAGTTCTTCGTCCCAAAGAGAGACGATGACGAGAACGCCGGGGCGGTTGGCTTCGACCAGGGCGATCGGGTTGCTCAGGGGTTCCTCCCCAGGTGGAAGGTTCTTTCCGTCGACATCTGGAATGAGGGCGCGGTAGGCCTGGTGGTTGAATAATTCGGGTCCGGAGAAGTTGGCAATCGTCATCACATTGCCGAGATTGGCGGCTAGGCGGACGATGTGATCTCTATATCCGATGCGGCTTTTCTTCGGGTGGCGGACAAAGGTCGCTTGGAGGTTCCACCAGGTGGAGCCGACGAGTATGGCGCCAAAGGCCAGGGTCGCGGCCATCCTCACCCAGCTCTTTTCGGCAATCCACCGGGTTCTCAAGAGACGGTCGATCAGGAGGGCGGGAAAGAGGAGAATGATCGGTGTGATGCCGACCAACCGCGGCGAGAATACTGCATCGATGGTCAATAGGCCGCCTGCGATTATTGTTCCGAGAAACCAGATCCACAGCAGCTGGCCACCGGGTTGGCGAACCAGGGTCAGAGCGTAGGCCAACCCGGCGAGAAAGAGTGGCAGCAGGAAGGGGTCAACAAACTGGCCCTGGAGACCGTACTGAACGGAGCGATCGCCAACCTTTCCGACCAGGAATCTTCCGAGTCGGATCCCATTCATCGCCAAAAGTTTGATCGGATCGGAAGTCCCATAAGAGGTCCGTACGTGTTCCCGGTTGTTATCAGAAAAGAGAAAGACCTGCCTTGACCGAGAGGTCGCTCCGTCAGGACGTTCCACGTAGTGGGCAAGGAGTGGGGCCAGCGTCACAATGCAAAGAACCATGGTGACCAAAAATCCCTTAAAGGCGATCTTGCCCTGCTCACGGTCGCTCAGGAGCCGGGCGACAGCCCAAGACCCGAGGATGAACGGGGTGAGCCAAGCGGCGTAGTAGGTCTGGCAGGCAATACCGGTGACCACGCCGGCACAGCCGAAGAGCACCGGGCTGCGCCGGTCGATGGCAATGGCGAAAAGGAGCACCGCAACGACTGTCAGGGACGCCGCTTGCATGTAGTGAAAGCCGGTTCGGCTGAAGTGGAGGTGCCAGTGGAAGGGAGTGGTCAGCAACAGCAGCAGCAAGGCCGGCCGTACCCCAAAGAGTCGCCTCACCAGCAGGTAAGCCGCAATCAACCCTGCGAGGCCCAGGAAGACAGAACTCAGGCGCAAGGCCAACAACGTTGGGCCGAGGATCCGCAGCGATAGGCTGGTGAGGAAGAACCCTAGATTTGGGCAGCCGAACCAACCGGTGTTGAAGAGAGCGGTGTTCGACTCGAGGAAGCCCCGCGCCTCGATCATGCAGCTCATTTCATCGTTGTGGAGTGCGATTGGATAGTCTTCTAACGCCGCAACCCGCAACACCGCTGCGGCAAGTATGATGACCGCCGCTGCGATGATCTCAGTTCGCCGCCACGCCGGTTGGTCTGGCCCCGACCGGCCGAAGACTCGCCGGCCGTTCAGATTTTCCCAACCGGCGATCGCGGTCAGGGTGAAGAGCCAGGCGATCGTCCAACCGACGAGAGCCTCGAGAACGTGGTCGGGAGAGGCCTTGAGTCGAACAGCTACGGCGATCCCAACCACCGCGACGATGAGTGGCGCGACGACCTTTACGGCGAGGCCCGACCAGTGTTTCTGAACCAAATTCACGTTGCGGCTCCGCCAATCATGGTATCGCACGGTGCGTCGAGCTGGCGCCCATTTGGGGAACGTGATGCAATGGAAAAAGTCGAACGGAGGCCTGACTGGAGGTATTCGAAAATGTCGAGGCCCCAAAGGTGGGCTGAAGCCCACCCAACGATCACATCCAAATCTCGAGTCCGAAGTAGGGTGGGCCTTAGCCCACCTTCAGTGTCTTTTTCGTTATGACGGCGCGACGTATCGCCATCGCACTCGCAATCTTCGCTACCATGATCCTGCTCATGGCGTTGTTCGAACGATCTCTGATTTTCTTTCCGACCCGATACCCGGATGGGATGTGGGACACGGCGGTTGCGGCGCGCGGCAGCGGGTGTGTCATCGAAGACCACTTCTTCACCGCTGGAGACGGGACCCGCCTCCACGGTTGGTGGTGCCGGCGTCTCGATGCAAGCTCTGACCATCCGGTGCTGCTCTTCTTTCACGGGAACGCCGGCAACCTCAGTCATCGCGCAGACCTGTTGATTGAACTCGCGACACGGACCCCCGCGTCGGTCTTTGTTGTTGGCTACCGTGGTTACGGGCGCAGCGAGGGCCGGCCAAAGGAGGCGGGGCTCTATCTGGATGCGAGGGCGGCGTGGAAACACCTGACCGAAGAGGTCGGCATCGGCGCCGGTCTCATCGTCATCTTCGGCAAGTCGCTTGGCGGTGGCGTGGCGGTCGACCTCGCCATGGAAGCGCCCGCGGCATGCCTGATCGTGGAGTCGAGCTTCACTTCGATTCCAGATATGGCGGGCGCCCACTATCCGTTCGTCCCCAAGTTCCTGGTCCGGACCCAGATGAACTCGGTGGTCAAGGTTCCCTTCATTTCAATGCCGAAGCTCTTCATCCACTCGCGCGAAGACCGCGTCGTTCCCTACCGGCTCGGGCGCGAGCTCTTCGAAGCAGCTACGGAGCCGAAGCGCTTCTACGAGGTGATGGGCGCCAGCCACAACGAGACCTGGCTGGTCGGCGGCGATGCCTACTTTGAGGCATTGAGTGCATTCATCGATGACTCTTTGAATCGTTGACTGGCGAGGTTCTATCAGCAACCTGATGCTTGCGGGCGGGGATTTACCCCGCCCCTACGAATACGGCGAAAGCCCAATCGTTACTGCTCTTTTTTCCTCATCTTGTGGAACTCTTTGCTCATCAGATTGAGCGCCTTCTCGATCGTCTTCTGGGCCTTGGCGGGGCTCGGGTCCTCTGGGACCACACCGACGACCGCGCCGCGCCAGACAATCTCCTCAGTCTCGGGGTTCCAGATATCGACCATCAGCGTTCCCTGGGTCCAAGAGGAGACATCCATGCCGCTACCCCACAACGGGCTCCACCACCACCCGGCGCTGTAGCTGTAGCTGTACAGGGTCACGTTCATTCTCATCGCCGGGTCCTGATCGGTGTGATATGTAACGAGAACGTCCGGGTTTTCCTTGTCCCATTTCATCCCACCGTTCTGGAGTTTCTCGATGATCAGGAGTTTTATCAGCTCGTGAACAGGGGGCGCCTCGTCGACAACGGAGGTGGCCAGCACATCGCGGTAGTCAAAAGTCTTGATGGCTCCGAGGTCTACGTTTTTGTCGTAGCCTACATAGGCCTTCATCTTGGTCGCGGCGACGGTGCCGACAACGAGCAGAATCATTGCGGTAATCAGAAGCTTGCGCATGAAATCTCCTTTTCGGGTCAGTTGGAGTGTAACCCAGCGATGCGAGCTCGCAGCTCCTCAGTCTCGCGCTCGAGAAGTGGATTGACCTCAAGCGCGCGCCGCAGACTGGCCGATGCCTCGGCGGCGAGTGCGGCGCGACTGCGGGGATCCTGTTCCGTTTCTGCCTGTATCGTCTTCAGGGTGCTCTCGGTAACCATGGCGTTGGCGAGGCCCGGGTTTCGGGCCAGCGCCTCTTCGATGAGGCGTTGCCCCTCGATGAGCTCGGCCCGCACCGAACGGCCCTCGCTGAGGCGCCACTCCGCCCTCCAACGCTGGACCTCGGCCGCGCTCTGATAGGCGACCGCGTTCTGTGGGTTGACGATCAACGCCGTGTCGGAGGAATCTGCGGCGGCGTCGAGGTGTTGACGTGGCGAATCGCCGGAACGCAAAGCCCAGCGCGCCGCAGCAAGCTCGACCGCTGTCAGCTCGGGATAGGCCCAGAAGATCTGAGCATTGAGTGACAGTGCGCGCTTGAAATCGGAACGGGCACGATCCAGGGTTTCGGTGGGATCCTCGCCGCTGAGGAACACCTGTCCGGCCAGAGTCCGGCCGGCGAGACCTCGATTGGCAACGGCGTAGGCGTAGCCCGGGTTGCGCTCGATCGCGGCGTCAAATGCTGCCACAGCTTCTTCCAGGGTGGCACGTGGGTCCACACCGGTGCGCTTCTCGTAGATAGCCCGCCGCCAGAGGGCGATGCCCGAGTTGTTGTAGGCGTTGGCGTAGGCGGGGTTGAGGTAGATAGCCCGCGCGAAAGCCGCTACCGCGCGTTCGAGGGCCGGTCGTGGGTCGACGCCGACACCCATCTGGTAGCGGCCGAGACGTTCCCAGGCGTATCCGAGCTCGTCGTGCGCCAGCACCGCCCCCGGGTCGATGGCGATTGCGGCCTCAAAGCTCGCCACCGCCTCGGCGAGGGTCGACTGCGGGTCTTTCCCTCCGGCGAGTTCACGCAGAGCGGTAACCGTATGAGCCCCTCCTCGTGTGAAGAACGCAGCCACACTCTCAGGGTCGAGATCAATTGCGCGGTTTGCGGCGGCGATGGACTGGGCAAGGAACGGCTCGGGATCGCCACCGCGATCGTTGACGAGATCAGCCCAACGCCAGTTGAGGTGTGACAGACGCTCGTGAACAGTGGCTCGTTCGGGGTCAATGGACAATGAGCGATCGCAGGCTGTGACCGCCCGGTCAAATGCTTCGAGAACCGGGGCGCCCCGGCGGCTTCGAATCTCGAGAATCTGGGTCCACCGTCCGCACTCGCTTTCGTGCACGCTGGGGTCGGATCGCGCGATCTCTGCAGCGAGCGCAAAGGCGGTGCCGGCCTCATCGAGCAAACTGAGTGCGCTATCGGCGTCACCGTGGAGAGAGCGCTCGGCGCCCATTTCGAGGAGAATGTCACCCTCGAGACGCTTCGCTTCGTAGAGCCATTCATCGTCGGCAAATGCCTGACGGGTGACTGCGAGCGCCTTGCCAAGGTCGCCGCCGTAGAACTCGATCAACGCCTCGGCGTAGCCGGTGCCCTCGACCGATGAATCGCTGCCGGATCGGAGGTGGGCCAGGGCGGGGTCTCGGAGCTCGTGTTCGATTTCGTCGACGCGTGTGGTTCGCAGCTCATCGTTATCGATCCGCCGGGCGAGATCGAGCTCACGTTGGTAGAGTCGTCCGAGCACCATGCCGAGGGCGTAGGACACGCTCGGTCCTGAGTAGCCTCGGTCGATAGCGAGCTCGAGGTGGCGGCGGGCGTTCTGCTCGTCGAGCAGGGTCAGATATCCCCGCCCGAGCGCGTAATGGCCGGGGCCATCGCTGATCGCGCCGAGCCGGGCCATCTCGGTCTCGATTGCGGCCATCCGTTCCCGGATCTCGCCCCGTTCAAGCGTCCGATCGTGCAGCGGCATCATGGCGGCGACCCGGGCGAAGCCTTCGATCTCCTTCGCCTGTTCGGTGAGAGACTGCGCAATTGCTGCCTGGCGCCGTGTGCGGAGGTTGGTACGCAAGCTGAGGGCACCGAGTGCCGCAAATGACAAGGCGACGATCACCGCTGAAGTCACCACTCCGGGATGTCTACGGATTTTCTTGTTGAGCTTGTATACGATGCTGGCTCTTCGCGCAGTGATGGGCTCGCGGTTGAGGAAACGGCGAAGGTCTTCGGATACCTCGCGAGCCGTCGAGTAGCGCCTTTCCTGCTCCTTCTCAAGGCACTTGAGAACGATCGTTTCGAGATCGACTGGAATCGTCGGCTCGATGCGGTGGGGAGGGACGGGGTCGCGTTCGGCGACGCCCGTGACCACTTCCGGGTAGGCGCCCGAGTAAGGAGACTGACCGGTAAGAAACCAATAAAGCGTTGCGCCGATCCCGTAGACATCTGTGCGCCGGTCGAGCTTGGAGGTTTCTCCGCGCACCTGTTCCGGCGAGCAGAAAGCTGGTGTGCCGAGGATCATTCCCGAAACGGTGAGCTCGTTCGGGGTATCGACCTCTCGCGCGATTCCGAAATCCACGACGTAGGGGTGCCAGGCGCCGTCGGGCGTGAGATCGACCAGGATGTTGGCCGGTTTGATGTCACGGTGGATGAGACCGGCCTGGTGGGCAGCGTGGAGAGCATCGGCCACGTCGACCATGATCGCAACCTTCTGGCGAAGGTCGACGAGGTCCCCGATTTCCTTTATCGAGCCGCCGGCCACGTACTGCATGGCAATGTACGAGTGGCCCATGGCGTCGCCGACCTCATAGACCGGACACAGATTCTCGTGCTCCACTTTGGCCTGAACCTTGGCTTCGCGAAGGAATCTCTGGACCTGGTCAGGGTCGTCACGACGTAGGAATTTGAGGGCAACGAAGCGGCCGAGGCGTGGATCTCGTGCCTTGAAGACGTCGCCCATCCCGCCGCGGCCGATAAAGTCGATGAACTCGTATCGGTCCCAGCCCGGAACTGGAAAGACCTCAAACGGATCGCCTCCCTGCATTTCGGTCTCGTCGCCTGCGTCTGAGGCGGACGGATCGCGGGGTAGCCAGTCCTCGTCCTCGAGACCGAGCTCGCGTGCGAGGCGGGCGAGAGTGTCCTCCTGCAAAAGGTGATCTGGAATAACTACCTCGAGCGAGGCGTCGTCAAGATCGTAAAGCCCCGCTTTTTGAAGCCTTTCGCGCACCTCGATGATGGTTGACTCGGCCTGGCTCTCTGTGATGTATCCCTTCTCCGCCGCCAGGCGCAAAACCCTCTCGGCCGCAGCCGCCGTGTTCCGTTGTTGGTCGTCGTTTTTGGGTGTCATTGCTTCCGTCAGGGAAGACTATAGCGCGGCCACCCACCCGCTCGATACTGGATGCTAGATCCTAGATGCTAGATCCGCCCGCCCACCCCTTGACACCGGCGGCGGTGGGTCTGCGTTCCTGGTGCATCCAGCATCCAGCATCGGCTCGATCGTCAGTCGACGATCGACGCCCTCGTGATGTAGTCGAGCTCCGGGAACTCCGCCTTGAGATAGTCGTTGCCGAGACGGTAGACCTTGCCCTGCGCGGGCCCCTTGCCATTCGGCTCCCCCTCGCCATAACCGCTATAGAGCCCGCTGACCGACTCGAACCCTTCTACAACCTTGCCGAAGGGGGCAAACCCACTGTTGTCGAGGTAGGAATTGTCGCCGTAGTTGACAAAGATTTGAGCGCTCCTCGTGTTGGGGCCGCCCGTGGCGAAAGTGACCATCCCCAGCGAATTGGACTGGGTTACCGGGTCATCCTTGATTCGAGAGTTGAGCCAGACCTGGGAGACGGCCGGATTTCCGTGAAATCCCGCTTGTGCCATGAAGCCCGCGAGGACCCTGAAAAAGGCGACATCGGTGAAATAGCCGATCTTGACCAGGTTGTAGAAGCGGTCGGCGCCGAGCGGCGCCCACTCCCGGTGAACCTCGATGATGAAATTCCCTGCAGTGGTCTCCATCTTGACTCGATAGAGATCGGGGGCCTTTTCTGTGGCGAGGCTGGGGTCGAGAAGGGCCGGGTTGGGTTTAGCGCCTGCTTTCTCTTCGGCGAACATTGTGCCGGTAAACAACAGTGCCAAACAGATCAGAGACGTGACGATTTTGCGGGCTGAAAACATACTTGCTCCTCTCGGGCCGTATTTTAGCTGCTCCCGTGGGGTGTTGTGCGATTTGGAGGCGGGTCGTTCACGGCCCGCCTACAAATCGTTGGGGCGTGAGATCATGGGCGACCGGTTTGTTTGAGAGGGGGCACAATGAGTGCATCGAAGATTGAGGTTGGTCGCAAGGCGCCGGCTTTCAAGCTGCAGGATCAGGATGAATCGACCGTCTTGCTGTCCGATTTCAAGGGTCAATGGGTGGTGTTGTATTTCTACCCGAAGGACGACACGCCTGGATGCACGACCGAGGCGTGTGAGTTCACCAATGGAATTTCCGACTTCGAGGGTTTGAATGCGGTTGTACTCGGCTGCAGCCCCGACTCGCCGGAGAAACACCGCGAGTTCGTCGCCAAGCACTGTCTTGGCGTTCGCCTGTTGAGCGATCCCGAACACGAGGTGATGGAGGCCTACGGTGCCTGGGGCGAGAAGAATATGTACGGCCGGGTCACAGTCGGCGTGATCCGCTCGACGGTCATCATCGATCCGGAATGTCGCGTCGCCCACCACTGGAAGCGGGTCAAATCAAAGGGACACGCTGCAAAGGTGCAAGAGCGCTTGGTGCAGCTTCAGGCTTGAATTCTGAATTCTGAATTCTGAATTCGGAACGTCGCTCATATTCCTGTGCGGTGCGGCAGTTTCCACGGGAGGGCCGAGGGGAATTCCGAATTCCGAATTCCGAACTCCGAATTCTGGATAACGCAACTTCCTCAACCAATCCACGTACAAACAGGCGTGGGTTGAACCAAATAATATCGGGTCGAACGAATACTCGAGTGGGGTGAGGAAAATGAAGAAAAAGCTGCTCATAGGGTTGCCGATAATTGCGGTACTGGTGGCCGCGGGTCTGACGTTGGCGACGCGAGACGGCGGCGTCGAGGGGGTCGAGGTCGAGATCGAAAAGGTGGGTCGCCGTCAGGTGGTGCAGACCGTGAACGCCACAGGCAAGATCCAGCCGATGATCCAGGTCAACATCTCGGCTGATGTCAGCGCCAAGATCACGCGGCTCGAGGTAGAGGAGGGAGAGTGGGTCGAGCAGGGCACGCTGCTGGTCGAGCTCGACCGGGAGCGTTACCTGGCCTCGGTTGAGAGCGCGCAGGCAAACCTCAGTGCGGCTCAGGCCAACGCCAACCTGGCGCGCGAGAACATGATCAAGGCTGAAAAGGACTACGAGCGTACGAATGAGCTCTTCGATCGCAGCCTCGAATCGCAGGCGGTGCTCGACACCGTATATGCCGCGGCCGAGGTGGAAAAAGCCCGATACCAATCGGCGCTCGATCAGGGCGGCCAGGCCAGGGCGGCGCTCCGACAGGCGCGCGACGACCTCTCCAAGACCACCATATACGCCCCCATGTCGGGCACCGTCAGCAGGCTCAATAAGGAGATCGGTGAGATCGCACTCGGCTCCCAGTTCCAGGAGGACGTGATCCTCGAGCTTTCGAACCTCGAGGGCATGGAAGCGCTGGTCGACATCGACGAGAACGACATCGTATCGGTGTCGATCGGTGACGAGGCCGTGATCGAGGTTGATGCCTTGCCCGATGTCAAGATCAAGGGCCGGGTGACGGAGATCGCCAACAGCGCCAAGTCCTCCGGGATGGGAACCACCGACGAAAAGACCGAGTTCGAGGTCAAGGTTGCAGTCATCGACGCGGTGGCGGAGCTCCGGCCCGGGATGACGGCATCGGCGGAGATCGTGACCGAGGTCTGCGAAGACTGCCTCAGCGTGCCGATCCAGTGCGTGGCGGTGCGCACCCTCGAACAGCTTGGCGCCGAGGCCGGCGGTGACGAAGAAGAAGGAGAACCGCGTTTCGTCCCGGACTCCGAAGGATTCGTCGAGATCGTGTGGATCGTCGCCGACGGTCGCGCCGCGGCTCGCCAGGTCACCACCGGGATCCAAAGCGAGACCCACATCGAGGTGGTCGAAGGTCTCGGAGATGACGACCAGGTCGTGACCGGAAACTATCGGGCCATCAGCAGGGACCTCGAGGACAACTCGGTAGTCTCGGTCACCGGAGAAGGCCGGGAGGGCTGAGACGATGACACTCGAGGTCCGCTCCGTAGAAAAGATCTATGAGATGAACTCGGTGGGCGTCCACGCCCTGCGAGGCGTCTCATTCGACATCGCCCAGAACGAGTATGTCGCCATCATGGGCCCCTCCGGTTCGGGCAAGTCGACGTTGATGAACATCATCGGCTGCCTCGACGTGCCGACCAAGGGCTCTTATGTGCTGGACGGATCGGATGTCGGCACGCTGGGTGAGGACGCCCTGGCCGAAATCCGCAACGAGAAGATCGGTTTCGTGTTCCAGACCTTCAACCTGCTCGGGCGCTCGGACGTGTTCCACAATGTCGAGCTGCCCCTGATCTACGCCGGCATGCGGCCGGGACAACGGAAAAAGCTGGCCGAGGAGGCGATTGAGAAGGTCGGCCTCGCCGACCGCATGCGCCACCGACCCAACGAGCTGTCGGGTGGTCAAAGGCAGAGGGTGGCGATTGCGCGCGCCCTGGTCAACAGGCCGACGATTCTGCTCGCCGACGAGCCCACCGGCAACCTCGACAGCGCCACCGGTGCGGAGATCATGCAGGTCTTTGACCAACTCCACTCGGAGGGGAACACCATCATCCTGGTGACCCACGAGGACAACGTCGCGGCACACGCCCACCGCGAGATCCGGCTCTTCGACGGGCTGATCGCGAGCGACACCCTGCAGTCCGAGGCGGCATGAGCCGGATTCACTCCTCCGTCGAGGCGCTGCGGATCGCTCTTGCAGCACTGCGCGCCAACAAGGCGCGGGGAGTCCTGACGACCCTTGGCATCATCATCGGCATTGTCGCCGTGGTGACGACCATGACCGCGGCCAACGGTCTCGCCAACAGCTTCCGAGAGAGCGTGTCGGTTCTCGGGACCGATGTGCTCTACGTGTCCCGGACCCCGTGGATCATCCAGGGCCGGTTCTTCCAGTTCCGTAACCGTCCCAATCTCAAGCTCAAGGACAGCGACAAGCTGGCGCGCCAGCTGGGATCCGAGGCAGCGGTCAACCCGACTGATGACGCGCGGCGACCTGTGAAATACATGTCGGAGGTCATCGACAACGCGACCGTTATCGGAACAACCGACAAGCACATGCTGGTCTCGAGCGCGGTGCCGGAGTACGGTCGGTTCCTCAACGCCCACGATGTGGCTTTCAAAAGGCATGTCTGCGTGATCGGGACGACGATGCACGAGCAGCTCTTTGGCGATGTCGATCCGATCAACAAGAAGATCAAGGTAGGCCGGGCGGAGTTTCGGGTGATCGGCGTGATGGAGAAGCAGGGCAGCGCGGGTACCTTTGGAGGGCCCGATTTCGACAGCCAGATCTTCATCCCCGTGACGACCTTTGTCAGGGAGTTCGGCGGGCGTTTTCGAAGCTTTGATTTTGCGGTCAAGGCGCCCCCGGGAACCTCGGTCGAGGACTTCGAGTACCAGGTGGTTGGGGAGATGCGGAAAATCCGCCGTCTCCACCCAAGTGAAGACGACGATTTCGCCATCAACAAGATGGATTCGCTGCTCGACGCATTCAACAACGTGATGGGCGTGGTGCTGATGGTTGGTTTGGCTGTGACCGGGATCTCGCTCTTTGTCGGCGGCGTCGGCGTAATGAACATCATGTTCGTTTCGGTCACCGAGCGAACCCACGAGATCGGCATCCGCAAGGCGATCGGCGCCAAACGGCGAGCCATCCTGCAACAGTTCCTGCTGGAATCTTCGATGATCTGCCTGCTTGGCGGAGCCATCGGCGTTGCTCTTTCCTTTGGCGTGGCGGCGGCCATCGACAAGTTCGTTCTGCCGGCCAGCGTGTCGTTGCCGATCGTGGTCATTGCCTTGACCGTGTCGGTTGCGGTGGGAATTATCTCGGGCTTTATCCCGGCCTGGCGGGCATCCCGGCTCAACCCCATCGA
>Ga0316197_10000362_pt1 | contig 32194 bp, 40 predicted proteins | sample OudBiesiAoxic_MG_FD_204939 | JGI IMG/M metagenome (GOLD analysis project Ga0316197, IMG submission 204939) | Coastal sediment microbial communities from Oude Bieten Haven, Netherlands - site A oxic | ecosystem: Environmental > Aquatic > Marine > Coastal > Sediment | place: Netherlands... | reverse complement strand
TCAGTCAAAGGAAATGTTACTCGGTTGTTCTATTTTAAATCGCTTCACTCACCTCGGTATGCCCAATAGCTACCGAGTTGCCTAACCGTATCAAAAGACCACAAAGTTTTAGTATTGCAACAATGCCATTGACTGCAGAAGAAGCAGGTCAAGGATTCGACTCTACTCGTATCAATTTGGCTTCTATAGAAGACCCAGATGCCCGTACTAGATTCTTCCAAAGACTGCTTTACAGAATGAATGGGTTTAAGCCAATAGATGTAACGGACGTTTATGTGTTCCATCCGAAGCCAACAGATGATGAAAAAGATAAATCTGGGGATTCTGGCATACACATTAGCAGGGCTTCACTGAAGGGTGAGGGCGTACTTAAATCAGATGAGCTTCAAGACTTCTATAGTCGCGGTTTTTACATTTCCAAAATTAGGTGGAAGTTTGAAGAGAAACTGGTGGGTTCGGACATCTATGTAATGGAAGCGATGTTCGGTGAGCCGGAGAGCTTTGAGGACTTCTCTTACATAACGAGAGGGAAGTTCAAGTATAAAGCAAAGGGCGAATACAACAAAAACCCGTCCAAATTGGATAAGGAAGAAGAGCTACGGATATCTAGGCTCATCGAAGATACTGCACGAGTAATAGTCGATGAAATTGTAGCAGAAACTCTAGGGGAGGACGAAAATGAGTCGTCAGAGGCTGAAGTTACTACTGATAAATAGTAAAAAGAGCATTTCAGAAATGCTGTCCAAATTAAGACAGCAATCTGATGAACAGCATGACTTTACATTTCACGGTGTGTCGCTGAGTGAATCTGGATCACTTCACGCCACGTACTCTGAAAAAGTAGAGTTTAGCGATGAAACCTATGACCAATTCGGTAATGTTATTGATACGAATAAGCTACTGATGGTGATTTATAATTCGCCTAAGTCGATGAAGTCGTTTTTGGATTGCTTCACAGGGTTATTTGATTTTCAGGTGGGCTTCAGTAATCCAGAACTGAATTTGAAAACGTTTAAGGGCGTACTCGAAAGTGACCTCAATGCTAAACTTGAAGGTACTGGAAAGGTAAAAGTTAGTCGCGTAGTTATAGATAAAGCAGCGAAAGCTAGTATCGAAATAACAAGTATAAAAGACGCGTTTGAATCTCTAGAGAAGCTGATAGAAGGTAAAGAATATAAGCTAGACAAACTTAGCAGCTCAATTTACGTTGATGGTCATACCGTTGACTTTGAACTATCTAAATTATGTAGCTTAAGGGTTAGGGATGAGCATTTAGGTTGTATCCTACCATCGATCAAAAGTACGCTCATAAACCAATAGCTGGTCAAGTAAAGATAACCCAGTTGACATTAATCAGTTGGGTTGTCATCACATGTATCTGGTCACGACTCTTTCTTCTGCTACAATATTTAGAGCCAGATCTAACACGTTTATGTCCAATAATTTTTCAGAATCGGCACCGCCCGATGTGGTGCTATTCGGCTATTTTGGATACTAAAAGTTATCGAAGACTGAAATTGTTCCGAAAGAATTGGCTCGCCTTCATCCAAAAATGTGTCATTGTTTTTCCAAATAGTCAAAGGCGTTTTTGATACGAGCACTTCTTTGTGCGCGTGCTATCAAGCTTACCCTCTTCTCTATTTGTTCTGCGATTAGTGCAAATTCTTCATCGCTTTCCTTCCAACTATCTTTATCCTCAACCTTTATTGTCTCTAGTATCTTCTCTTCGTTCAGTAGTATATGCCCAGAAGAGTTTTCAACATCGCTAGAATCATTTATGCAGTGTTCAACATAACGGATGACTAGATCTTCATCAGTTGGATTTGGGTAGCTTATAGATACATAGCCATTATTATCCTCAACTTTGCTATCAACTAAGAGACGATGTTTCAATTCATCGTTTAATCTAAATAGAAAGCTATTTACAAGGTGCTTTTGGTTGGGATTTACGGAAAGGCAAATAGCTTTAATCCCCATGCTTTGCTCAAGTCCTTCTATCGTTATATCATCTCCAGACTTTGTTATTTCACCAATTAAATTAGTGATCGCATTTGCAATTGCTTGGTCTTCTAGTACATCTTGGTATCGAGCTTCCGTAGCTTTGTAAGGAACTAAGTCAGTGTATAGGGCAAATATTTCGAAATATGACTTTATCATTAAAGGCAAAGAGCACTGTGTTGATATTACCCTTCGAAAGTTAAGGTTGAGTGCAAATTGGTCTAACCAAGCAGACAATTGCCAAAGACTATTAATAGCTAGAATACTAGCCTCATGCTGGTCATCTATGGTGTCACTGAATTTCGTCTTGAACTCGGTCAATTCAGTGCAGATTTCAAGTAATTTTCTACTATAACGTTCAAGGTATTCTTCAATAAATATCAATTTAACTTGATTTAACTTGATTTCTTTAATGTTAGTCAGTTCAGAATAATTGTAGAGCTTTGCATGAATCAGTGGTAAGTCCTCTTTTTCGATGTACTCCCAGCTATCTGTTTCAATTTTTCGGCTATAGATAGTTATGAAAAAGTCTCGGTGCGAGTAGTAACTATCTAGAAGTTGGGTTTCAGCTTGGTATGAAAGTGTTTGAAGTTGGTTTGCAAGGCTTTTCTGCTGTAATTCAGAGTTTCTTTCTTGTACTTCCAATGACTTTACGAATTGGGATGTTCGGTGGTTTGCTATTACCCATGTAGCAAGAGGAATTGACATTGATGCGATAGCTATTGGAAACCTCATGTGATTCCAGAAAATATCAAATGATTCTTTACCCTGACTAACGTCTAAGATTAAACCCTCGGTATGTCCAATGATACTACCGATAACAACCCCAATGAGGATAGGTAAGGTAAGTACTAACCAGAATAACTTTACCTTGAAGATTGTCCGATAGACTCTATCGCTCATAGATTACCACCCAACAGCATAGCTAATGCTTCATTAGAAAAAATTTAAGATCAATTAGTTAGGGTTAGTATACTCTTCTTTTTCATCGATATTCTAGGTAGGGGGCAGTATCTTAATTGTGTCAATTAAACTGGACGCTCGGTTGAGACTTTGCCTTTAATTTAGTAATTAATGGTTCGCTAATTTAGAAAAAAAACTGACAAAGTTTTGTCCAGAACCTTGCTGACTGGGGGGGGGGGAACACGAAAATGCCCCATTCTAAGCTAGAACTGTGTTTTGCTTCATTTCTATACACAGGATTTGACCTATTTTTTCTTATGCCACAATGTGTCTATCGATTTGATGTTTAGGTGTGCCCATGCAACTGATTTTTGTGTCGCTTACATATTTGTGTGAACACGTCTTCAACCATGAAAGATATAAGGTCTTATCTCTTGTGAAGTTCAAAGGGAATCCACATCTAGAGTAAGCACTCAATGTCGTGTGCGCTTAAATTAGGGAACCGTTATGTCTAAGTTCAAGAAATCCGACATGAAATATGACCATTATAGTTGGACTGCTATTTCCGGAGACGACCCCAAAATTACAGGTAATCCAGATAGCACTCTTTTTAGCAGAAAAGAAGGCTACGAAGTGCTCTATATGATCAATAAAGTATTAGATCATAGAGGCTTGAGCAGTGTAACTTCTGGACAAAAAGCAGAAACACTCATTAAAGATAGCTTACCAAGCACCGTACGTAGTCAAGAGAACGTATTTAACTGGTTAAACAATAACTGGTAACAACGCGCAGGTTAAACACCATACAAAGCGTTTAAGACAGATTCCCAACGCATGTTTTTTTTCATTCCATCGTTGGGTTTTGTGTTTATGGTGCAATGGTTTAGGTTAGATGGGAGCTTTGCTCATTACTTAACTCGGCGTTAGCCATCAGGGAGGAAAATGGAAAATTTAACCAATGATATCATCACATTACTTCAGTATTTATTACCCGGTTTCGTTGCTGCGTGGATGTTCTATAGCTTGACCTCTTATCCAAAGCCTTCACAGTTCGAGAGGGTAGTTCAGGCTTTGATATTCACAATTTTTATTCAAGCTATCGTCGTTCTAATCGAATATGGAATTGTGTGGATGTGTGCTGAATACCAGTTAGATGGCATACCTCAAAATCTTGGGGTTGTTGGTTCGGTATTGACGGCTATTGTTTTAGGAGTAATGTTTGCGTCTTTCGCAAATAATGACCATCTGCATAAGATATTAAGAAAATTAGGTATTACTAGAGAGACATCGTACCCATCAGAGTGGTTTGGTGCGTTTTTAAATGATATTACCTTTGTTGTTTTGCATCTCGATGACGAGCGTAGGTTGTATGGTTGGCCATTAGAATGGCCTTCTCAGCCAACTACGGGGCACTTTGTTATTGCTGAACCATCGTGGTTAAATGATGACGGTACTGAGACTGAAGTGACTGGTGTTAGTAAAATGGTAATACGTGCAAATGATGTAAAATGGGTAGAATTTCTAGAGAAAAACTGGGAGTAAATTATGTCTAAAAAAGGTTCCAATCCGCCACCACCAAGACCCCATACTAATGGCGCAAACCCAGGTCGTTCACCGTCAAGTGTAAGACCGTCTCCACCGCCTCCACCGCCACCAAAGAAAAATGGCTAACAAAAGCAATCAGCAGATAAGTTAATCGCTTAGGCTCTAATTTGCTGCAGTTGCTAACGTTAGGCTACAGATCTAACGTGTTTCTGCCCCTCTCCTTGTTAGCGAACAGATTGCGATTTACGACACAATTTCAAAGATAGGTTTTTCCTATCAGAATTATAAGTTTAATCTATTATCTTTCATCCATAGTTCTGTTTATTGTATATCTATTGCTTTGTGAGGAAATTATTCTTTGGTGTCAGTTTTTCTATGGCCTAACACCTATCGCGCCAACTTATAAGCTGTATTTTTAATAGCACTTACGCCAGAAAGATAGGTAAATGTATAAAATCTACAGCATGTGAATGTAGAATTATCCTTAATGTGCTCAACAAAGCCAAACTAAATAATCAAAAGAGTTATTTATGGAAAATGAAATCTTACAAGACCAATTAATACACGTGAAAGCAAATTATTGGATTCTTACAATATTAAGCGGAATGTTTTTATCTTTACTTCTTTTTATGGTGACTAAAGGCCATTTTAATTATCTGACCCTAGCGTATGGGATCATATTCGGAGGCGTAGGATATTGTTCATTAATCGTATCAAAGCATGTTGATAAAATTAAGCGTAAAATAACAAAATTGTAATGATTTAAATTAATGATTCCAATGTAATGAACGCCATCCATAAGGCTTTGTTATATTGAGATAAAAACCATTTATCAATCGAAAGAACGTTTTTTACTCTGTAATTTTTTCACAAACAGTGAAAACCTCAGCCTGCAGTGGTACGGTGAATTTGGCCACCTAGTTAGAGGTGATATCATCACTTCATAAATTGATAGGTGACTAGCGAATCTAGCCACACATTTATAGTTAATTATCATATTTTGGCATATTAGAAGTTATCTTAAATATCAGTATCCCCCAAACTTCGTAACAAGGAAATGTCCAGAGGTGTGTTGGCGGGGATGTAACACACTGTGTGGTAGGGATAATTATTTTGAGTGAGGGGGAGATTGGGTGCTCATTGGCAATGTAACCAAACAAAACCTGAAATGGTGGGGCGAACCCCACCATTTAGGCTAGTCTCTTACTTCGTAGGACAAGACGGCCTTAAAGAGTTTCTTTCCATCCTGGTATTGGATGGAACAGAGGTCATCTCTGACCAGCGCCAGTGCTATTAAAAGTGTGAAACACACAATCAATAAACTTATTGGGAAATTTCTTTTCGGCATAGCTTGCCCTCTTCGATAAGAGAGGCTAACATCAGAATTGTCTAGATACATCTGTTGGCCTCGTTGATTGAAAAATTAACGGGGCTTTCATCTATCTGACATTCACAAAACTGTTGTTATGCTCCTGACAGACAGCCAAGAGCACCCGTCGCGTATTCTACCCTACTCTTTCTCTTTAAGTCACTGTTTTGATATCGAGGAAAACTCACTTGCTGTTTTGGGTTGAAATTCAATCAACCTACTTTTGTGACAGTTAATTTTCGTGTTTTTGGTCGCATTTTACATAATGTACATAATCACCATCGACGAACACTGTCCAATTGAAATCATGCCCCCTACCCTTCAAAAACACATCTTTACTACGCCAAAACTATCCACATTTTGTGTGACTAAGTTGTGATCAAAAACCCAAGTTGTGTTTAACCGCATTTTTAACCCCAAAGCGCTAAAACGATCACTTTTCTTATTTCATTATAATGCTAGTTTCATATCGATTGATTTTTGAGGAGAACGCCCCCATTTCTCCTTGTAGGTTGAATTCTATTTGTTGTGAGTACTCATCGTTTTGTCTAAAGAAAATTATCACCAACTCCTCTCTGATGTGATCGAAAATAGTTTGTTGCACCTGTATGGCCAAGTGGCAAGTAATGACCATTTTGTGCCTTTGGCTAAGCGCAATACGCTTCTGTGTAAATACCTCAAACCGAAACTCAAGCACCCCGAATACAAAGTTATCAAGGGTGACATTAAGCGAATGGTTTTGGCGGGCCAGCGTAAAGGGGGAGATTTAGAAGCGAAGCTGAATGAACTCTATGCCCTATCTTTGGATTACCAGGCTAAAGCAAATGATGCACAGAGTTTGTATGACTTACTCAATATATTATTACATGAGCATGGTTTTGATTCGAAGATGTTTGATGAGTCTGTTAAGACTGAGCCTGGTGTGATTTATGTCTTACAAGACCACCTTGAGAATTGTTTTGAGGCGAACGGGAAACAGGTTGCACCGGTATCAATGTTGATTGAGCATGAATCGGTTTCTTCACTGATTGAGCTCATCAATGGTACAAAATTGTTTTTCGCAGAGTTGAAAGAATGTAATCAAAAGACCAAGCAAGCGCATATTGAGTTGCATCCAATACACAGCCAGAAATGATTTAAAGTATGAAAACAATCTATACAGAATGTTTTGTTTCATCGCTCGAATTTCGCATGTGAAATTTTCATTAAGTGCATGCCTGATAATATTGGCGGGTTGGAAACTATCGGAATACTGTCAGTTGTGACACTCCCCCCCCTTCCAACATGAATTTTCGCCAAAATAATTTAGAGCAAATATTTATGTCTGCTAGTGAGTTGAGGTGACAACAACTCACTATTTGCAAAACAATTAGATTATTTGATTATTTCGCGAGAAAACTGTGACAGATTTAGCTCCACGAGAAAGTGCTACATACAGATGTTTCCTGTCCATCCCTCTCGCATTAGCATCGAGAATTAAGCAATGATCAGATTCGAGTCCTTTCAGTAGTAATGTCGAACCAATTGCCCGTTTAGGGATTCGGGAATCACCTCTTTGTCTTATCTGCTCCCTTATCATCATTGCTGCCTCCGTTATTGTTTTATCTGGTGAGCTAATCGATAGGGATACTGAGTCCTTTAATGCCGTAAATGCGCTTCTGCGGTACAATCTGGTACCATCCTTTCTCTCAATTTCTTGGAGTACTCTAAGTATTCCAGAACGTGTATTACTACTGACAACATTGGTAAGTGCATGCTCAAAGGCGGTTGGTGGTTGTCTATTTCTTCCACCAAGAATGCTGTGAATACGCGTCCGTGTTCGTGACATTTCAATATTAGTGGCCATTGTACTGGCCGTAATAAGAATGCTTTCTACTAGATCCATGCCGTTTAAACGATCAAACTGACCAGCTGCAGTAATAACGTGTGCTAATTGGACCGGCTCAACAACTTGAGTCGTTCGGCTACTCTGCGCATAACTATGTCGTGCTCGTTCATTCATTGAGCTACCAATGACAAGGAGTGAGTCAACCTGATTTTGATTGATTATCCTTTGTTGGGCATTCTGCTGATTAACAAGGTCAGTTTGAGCGCTTCCTATTAAGGGGTGCCACAACACGTGATTGGGGCAATCAGTTAAATTTAGGCTCTCGTTGCGTAATAATGTTTCTCTAGCTGCAAGTACCCATTCACCAAGTACTGGAGCCCCTGCATTATTCCACCTCCATGGTGTATCTAGGGTCCTAAGCAGTGGGAAGCTACGCAGCACTTCTTGTTCCCAATCAGGCATTGGTCCTGCAAAGCTGAAAATGCATTGCATCGGGTCACCAAAAACAACTGTTGGTAGTGCTTGTGCCAGGGAGACGATGATACTATGTTGGTTGTTGTCACAATCTTGGTATTCATCTACCAGTAATCTTGAATATGATGCCCTTATGATTTCGTGTAGCCTTCCAGAGTTAAGAGCGCGAAGCACCGATTGTCTGAGCTCAGGGTAAAACTGGCGAGCATTATCGGGAGGAGTAGTAACCGGGCAAGATGTCGGAAAACTATTCGCGATACGAAGTGACCATCCATCAATAGTTGTTATTATATAATGAGAGGCAGGGATAGCTAACTGGCGTAAACGCTTCTTAAGCGCCGACACACCAGCAGTAGTGTGTGTTAGAACCAATATTGGCTTTTGAAACTTAATCGACAAGGCTTCCGTAATTAGGTGCGTCTTACCACAACCAGCAGGAGCAACGATTGAACCTAGAGCGCTGTCGAGTACTACATCAACATTCATAAATTAGATGCCCAATGAAATAGGTTATTTACCGGTATTTTTAGATCATCTGTGAATGCGTCGTAATTAGGCCCAATAACATTTCTGGCTACATTTTCTGCGGGCTCGATGTCTTTGAACCAACTTTTCTTATTAGCGGCTTTAGCAAGAATAACACGGTGGTTATCGGTAAATCGTGCACGACAATCATCCAGAGTAACTGACTGATTTGAATGGCTAAGAATATTAGCAGCTATTGAATCAGCCCCTTTTCTTTCAATGGCTATATCCAATAGTTCGGGGACCACTGCCGGAGGGCAAGCAGCAAAGATAGTATCCTCTGTGGCCCTATTATGATTCCATTCAAATACGGAAATACCGGCTGCTATGGCACGTGCGCTGTGCTCATAATGTTGAGCCGCTTTATCTGAATCCTTAAAAATTGCCGTCGGGTAACCCAGTGTTGAAAATATTTCAGCCCTTGCAAACATGGCATCACCACCGCCGTCCGCACAATGGACGCCTTTGGATGTAATCGTTGCTGCACCGATATCTTGGCAATAAAGGTCAATTCCTCTAACTATCCCGATTTCTGTTTTACCCTCACACACTATGACGCTTTTGCTGAAAAAAGATTCGGCGCAAGCGCGTAACGTTGCTTGCTGCAATCCTTCTCCATTTAGGCTGTGTATCATATGTCGAATATTATCTTGGCCAAAAACTACTTCGGCAAGTGTTGGACAGCGCATTACGTGCAGTTGTTGGGCCTGTAATTCACGAAGTACATAAGGGGAATGAGTTGTGATGAATACTTGCTGCGTTGGAGCGGCATCTTTAGCGCCCAACTCGTTAAGAAAACGAGTAATACGATAGGGCTCTAGTCCGTATTCAGCTTCATCAACAATGATAACCTTTGAACGACTAGCTGCTTTTTGAAGACCGCTAATTAAAAGTCTTGATGAGCCGGTACCCAATTGCCGAAGCGGAGTATTATCGCTGTTATGAAGACTGATAGCTCCGTTGGATAATGAGATTCCATTTACATCCAATAATGCTCTGAGGTTGCCAACTGGCACACCTAAGTCATTAGATATGTCTTGGACTTGTTGTAGAACACCTGCAACCCCATCAACTTGCTGCTGGGCGAAGGCCTCACGGGTCTGCCTTCCTAACTGCGCTAAAACGGCTGAAACATCAAATGTTTCTTCAGATAACTTATTGAGTATTGAACGACTGCCCCAAGCAAAGTTTTGGTGAGCGGTCGTTCCTAAACGTGCGGGGGATAGGAGCTCCCTGTGTTTCCACGGTAATCGGCGTTCTAACCCATCAGCTTCAGCTCTTTCTGAATACAGTCTCCAATCAGGGTCTAAGTTACTGTCTACTGTTAGTTTTATGGTTAAAACGGTTTCAGTATCAGAATCTGGCTCATCAACAATTGCTTGAGTGGTAGCGTTGTACCCTCTTAAGAAGAAACCATAGCTTTCGATACTTTTCAATTCATCTTCAAGATCACCGAGGGTGATTGTTATCGATAGTGGGACTTGAGTATTAAGCTGGTAAAAGTCAGCATCATTGAAGGAGTATGAACGACGAGCCCCGAGTGTAAGATCGATTGCATCCAATAATGTTGATTTACCTGAATCACCAGGGCCAATTATACAGTTCAGTCCAGGTTTTGGGTGCCATGACAGATTTTTGATTGTTCGAAAGTTTTGTATTTCTATGTGGCGTATAACTGACATGACAAATCCTACTTAACGAAGTAACAAACTTGCGACAGTATACGTCTGATATTTAACTGTAAAATATGATCCATGCAATAGTGCGCGTATATTTGTGATGCCGCGCACTTAATGCTTAATGATGGCTTAGCGTGATCCCTCCAATCTCGGCTGTTTTGGTTAATGGTGACAAGTTTCACATTGCGCTTCAGCCTACTTTCCCGGCTCTTCTCCGCTTGGATGAGTCTCTAAATTAACAACCAACCCAATAAGATATTGATTTATAATCACTTCCTTCCTCAAATCTTAGTGTTGTAGTTTGTCGTTATTATCATCCGCTCTGTTTAACTTTAAAGGTCAATCCATACAGTCTGTAACGTTCGAAGAGGACACCCATTCCGTACTCGTCAAATGCAAGCGAGATAGACGATGTAAGGTAGTTGACCCTGAGACTGGAGCACCGCGTACCATCGATCACTATGTTCATCGTCGCCTGTCAGATTTACCTGTGAGTGGTCGCCCTTGCATAATAGAAATTGAACTGGCTCAGACGAGAGACAAGCTCGGTCGAAGATTGATTGAGGCCACTGATTTTGTTGATAAGGGTGGTCGTTATACTAAGAGATTCTGCCACTTTATTAGTGGACTATGCCGTTACATGAGCATTCACGCAGTGTCTAAGCATTTAGGCATTCGTTGGGAAACCGTGAAAAATATCGATAAAGCATTTCTGCTGTCTACCTTACCCGCTTTAGAGCCTAAGAAGCTGACCAACCTTGTTCATATTGGCGTTGATGAAGTCGCCAGAGCTAAAGGTCATGATTATATGACGGTTGTTTATGATCTTGTTTCAGGACAACTTATCTGGGTCGATCACGGTCGGACTTCAAACGTACTTATCCATTTTTTTGAGCAATTATCACCACAAACAAGAGATGACATCCAAGCTGTATCAATGGATATGGGCCAATCTTACCAATCAGCAGTTAGAAAGGCTCTTCCGAACGCTGACATCGTTTTTGACCGGTTTCATGTCATGCAAAACTACTCTCTTCTGATAAGGAAAGAGCGAAATAAAGCGTTCAGAAAAGGGACTCATGACGAGAAAAAAATGCTTAAGGGAACGCTATTTTTACTCCTCAAAAATGCACCGAAATTAAGCGATAAACAGTCAGATAGATTGGATGATTTACTTGAAAGCAATAAGACACTTTGTACGATTTATATGTTGAAAGAGCAACTGCAAGCCTTATGGAATGAACGTAATTTTGACTTAATGATCGAAGCTCTTGAAGCGTGGTGCCAGCTTGCTAAAAAGACGAGAATTTTATCTCTTATCAACTTTGCTGATGCTCTTTGGGATAGAAGAGTTGGTATCTGCAATTATGCAAAATATAGGCTGACGAATGCCCGAGTGGAAGCTGGGAATGTATCTATAGGCCTTCTGAGGCGGAGGGCTCGGGGAGTAAGGGATACCGATTACTTTAAATTAAAGATAAGGCAAACCTCAGTCCCAGACACTCACTCTACCTTTTACCCAGAAATCAAGCTCATGTAAGCGGAGAAGAGCCCTTTCCCTAATCCGAATAAGGTGCGATTAGCGCACATGTCCCATCATTCATTAGGAAGCCAGTCCCGCCGGCAACATTCCCATGTCAGGAGAGAAGTGATAACCAGCTTGTAACGGAAGAACGTGCGAAGGCTAAGGTAAAGTAAAGGAGCCGAACTTTGTCTTGATCCCTGGCTTAAACTCTCCCTCGGTTGATAATTCCATAGTAAAACCACTGCACTGAAGTTCTGTCGTCACCTTTTCCTCCCCTTCTTGACTTCCTTTTTCTAGACACAACTTGTTGAAGCTGCAATTGCTGTCTGATATAGAGGCCGACAAACTACTATCTTCGGAGCCACCGCTGGGCGGTGTAAATACTGACGCGATGCTGCCGCCTATCTGGGTCAGATTAATTTGGTCATGAACACGTTGAAAGTCTTGAGGTGTTAGTTCAACGTAAACAGTCTGCGCAGGGAGGTAAAAGTCTGGCCAAGGCAGTTGATTAAGTTTTTCAAAGGGATCAGTATCACTTGTTAATATTTCGACACAGGATTCATCAAACAAAAAAGCGCCCTGGCTATCACCACCAGTTCGTTGAATAGCTTTAATAACATCGGTAGTGGCATAAACTTTAGCATAGCTGACAGAGACTCCAAGAAGGTACAGTTTCTTCTTGGGTTTCGCTACTGCTTCAATCCCCTCGTAAACTGGTGCAGCGTTTGCTATTGACATAATCCCTGTGATCATCCCTAAGACAGCGAACATCTTCCCATTCATTACATCTATCCTTACCAGTAAATTGGGTAAGTATAGTATCGGTACGAACATTCCCACCTTGCCGCATTTTTACTGAATTTGACTAGAAAATAACCATACTTGGAAGTAGTATGGGAATTAGGCCATTATTTGCAATAAGGTGTTGAATTGGCGAGACGTAGACCGATTAAAAGATTGCTTGAGAACCAAAGTAAAGAGAATGGTTACGGGCGAGCTGAAATTATCGAAAAGCCTAACCAACTCGAACATTTGTTATGGTCGGCTTCGAGAGGGGGTACTGGGAAACGGAATGTAGCTCTCATATGGTTTCTATTCGGCAGCGGAACGAGAATCAATGAAACTTGCCACATTAAAGTGAAGGATCTTTACCATCAGAATGGCGAACTAAAAACGGTCTTCGCTATTCCTGCATCATACACCAAGACCAATCATTCGAGAGCTGTCTATATCTTGTTAGAACCACATAGAAACGCCTTAGAGCAATGGCGGCAGCAACGAATTGAAGAAGGGGCTATGACAAGTGGTGATGGTAGTTACGGCGGGTTAAGCGGGGATTCTCCACTGTTTTTGGCAAGGAATGGTAAGCGTTGGCAGACACTGGCATTCAGAGATAAAAAATATCTCACTGCTGAAGGTGAAACTAAAACAACAAAAGTGTGTGGAAGTATGGAAAATCTCATGCGGAAACTATTTAAGGGAGCAGGTTTGCAGAATGGCTCATCCCATTCCGGTAGGCGCACATTAGCTTCTTGGCTTGATAGGAAAGGTTATTCACTAGAGCTAATCCAGTTAATTTTAGATCATAAAAGCCCTGACATGACCTTACGTTATATTGAGCCGTACCAAGATCGTATTGAGACAGCGTTTAAATCTCTTTGGAAGGGAGTGAAACTACCTAAGTATGAGGATGAATGAAAAAATTCCCGTCTATAAACAAGCAATCTCAAAAAGAGTTCAAGGCGCAACCTAACCAGCTCCAAAAGCGGTTTGCCAATGACCTGAATGCTATTGCAAAGAACAAATACCTGTTATCAAAAATCAAACACCTGACCAATTATGTTGGGATAGGTGTAATCGCATCAGAGGCTTTTTTATGATTGATATGTACAGCAAAACTCAAATTAGTTTTTATCGAAAAATGCTCATAGCAGCTTTGATTGATGCTGGTATAGCTACTGTTCCATTGCTGGTTGATGCTACAGGAATGAGCCGTAGAACGATTCAAGAAGCAATTAAAACTCTAAGTGATTTTTCTATAGAGTGTGCTTTTAAAGGAGCAGCAAGATCAGGTGCTTACTACATATCTGATTGGGGAATAATTAATAAGAAAGAACTTAAAAACCACTTGCAGCACTACAGTGGTGTGCTAAAGTGTCAGTTAAGTGACCAATTGTTGGTCGATATTGTAGAGGGAATACCAATGTCAGATAAGAAAATTTTACAAGCTCTGTTTAACCAGCAGAGGCTGCAAATTATGAGTCTTGCAGTGCACCAGGAAGAGTATACAGACGCTTATCTTTATGCTTGGTCTTCGGGTGTATATCCGTTATTTGAAGACACTGATGGTTCAGTAATAGAAATGCCACATGAATCCTATGCGGACTTGTTTCCAGTATCACAGGACAAAGTAGACAAACTTAGTAAGATCTTAGACGACGCATGGTTGAATAAAGAAGTGCCAACGTTCTATGAGCTTGAAGATAATCTTGAAGTAAGATACTTCGACGAATGGAGTCGAAGTGATTTGATTAAAATTTGTCGTTACCTTTACCTTCAAGGCACTAGTTGGGATGAAGATTTCTGGCAAACGCTTATTACTCCGATGAAGCACCCTTCAGAAGCGAAAAGCATTACACGGAAGTTTGATCGTAAAAAAGATGTATATTTTATGTAACAATGGGGAGTAAAGGGTGAAAAACTATTGGTTTGGATTTAGGTAGTTGCCTGATGGAGCATCTATTGCTTGCGGCCCTTATCGCAGCGTTGAATAAGTGAAGAAAGAGCGTGACAGAGCCAAGGCATCTGATGCTGAAATTTCTACGTATTTTATTGCTGATACATCCCTAGAAGCTGAACAGAAAGCAGCTAAGCAACTTGAAGGTAAGCCCTTCCCTGACTCAATTGATTAATATGAATTTAAGGGAGTATGAAATCTATATGGCATGGATAATCAAGATATCGCAACCAAATAAATCAGACTCATATGTAACTCAAGATAATGGTATGGGTGATAATGCGTGCTCATCTTTAATAGAAAATGCAAAGATTTATGATGAAAAGCCCGAAATTAGTACTATGTATTTCGGTAACGGTAAGCCTGAGTTAGTTGAAGTTTGATTACTACTAAAAAATAGCAGGTGAACATGGGAATGCTTGACCGTCTGAGCGTGAGTTAGAAGCAGTATTTAAGGACGTTTTTATAAGAGTTAGATTCCCAAAAGGGTAAGGAACGAAAAATGGAGTTAAGTGCACAGACCTTACTGATTTCAGAGGATTTATCACTGAACCTCAATGAATCAGGCTATCTGACTGCTAAAAAATGTAATCTGTTTCTTTAGTGAACTTAACGTCATTACTACTCGTTAAATGAGAACAAAAGGAATGAATAGAAGAGTGTTATCCATCCTTAATATCCTAGTTATAGGGTTATCTTGCGCAAGTGCATGGCAACTATACAGTGTTGGTCTGTCTAGTGAATCTGTGGCGGCGACAGACATGGTGTTCGAGTTCACCTTGTATATTTTTACCTTTATTGTGGGTTTATTTTCGGCAATGAAAAAACATTGGATGGGGTGGTTCACAACTATTATCTCGTTAGCTTTACCTGCTTATGTTCTTTTAGCTATGGGTGACTCAAGAGCACCAGACATGGATTGTGCCTCACTAGGAGACGCGCACTACGTTGGTGAGTGTCTAGATAATAGAAGGGAATAAACGGAGGGATACGTGAAAAGAAGAACCAGCGACGATTTATTGATACTGTTTGACGGAATTGAATTATTTTGGCCTTTAGGTGTGTTCCTGACACTAGTATCAGCGCTCTTTACAGCATTCGCTGTCCGTTTTGTGGCAAGTATTGACCTTGGTGCAACTTTGTTTGCTCACATATTGTTCCTTAAATGGATGCCTTGGCTACTTCCGGTTGTCCTGTTGGTTATTACACTGTGTTTAGGCTTAAAGACCTTTCGCGTATGGCGAAGTGAATGAGTTTGGTTTTAAGTGGAAATTAGAAAGTAGGAATGTGAATACAGTAGACAACATGCTTGAATACATTGGTGAAGACCTGACTACGTGCAAACGAGCTTACAAGCTAACAGTTGCTAAGAATGCACAAGTAAAGCTTTCACTAAAAACAAGCGGGTACACAGAGAAAGAAGTGACGTTACAAGACAATAAAAAACAAATGGCTTGGGTACAAGCCAATTAACTGTAGGGACAGAAAATGGAAATGATCCAGTCAATATCAGATTTCATCCCCTTTGGTATATTAGTCTCTCTAGGCTTAACGGGTATTATATGTGCCTTTTTAACCAATTGGTTTAAGTCGAATAAGGCTGCTCAGTGGGTATTAGCAACTTTAACCTTAGTTTGCGGATTAGGCTATCTGCCTGCATTCATGACCATATTGACAAAAAACTTCGCATAGGGATGAATCACTGCAATTTTGGAGAGTGGAATATGTTAGGTGTGCCTTTGAATTATTTATTTTGTGAGGATGAGGTGTCGGCTGAGTTGACGATTTTGATACAAAAACTATCAGAAAACGAAAAACAAGCTCTTCTTGAGTCCATCAAAAACCTACACGACGAATAAGCTAGCAAAGCCAATTACCACCACTTCTTAAAATGTTCAAATTAGAATAAATTTAATTGAACTCTCATATATCAACTGATAAACACGCCCAAGAAGATATCATGTAGTAGCATATGTTACATGGTGAGTATTGGGCATATTGATTGATGGTATTTAAAAAAAATGAAGAGGGCACTTTGCATGATCATCTGAATGGAAGCTATTCCGACTCAGAAGTCGTCATTGGCTTAGTTGGAGCAGTTGGAACAGAGCTGACTGCAATAAAGCAAATAATTAAAGATCGACTCGAGATGTTCAATTACACTTCTGAGGAAGTTAGAATTTCTCAAGATATCATCAGCCTTTTTGAAGAGATACCTGATGACCTAAGTCACTTCGATAAAGCCAACGCACTAATGACAGCCGGCAATACAATTAGAGAAAAGAGTAGTGACAATTCTATTCTCGCCCTAGCGGCTGCAACCCAAATCAATCTCATAAGAGAGCAAAAGTCCCAAAGTGGTGATCCTGAGCCACTAAAACGACACGCATTTATTGTTAGTTCTTTGAAACATCCTGATGAAGTACAGAAGCTTCGTACAATCTATTCAAATGGCTTCTTTTTGATTGGTATTCATTCAAATGAAAAGCGGCGAAAAGATTTCTTGATGAATAACAAAAGCATGTCAGCCGAAGAAGCAGAACAACTTATTGAACGTGATGCTGATGAGTCTGATAAGCATGGACAACACACCAGAGATACTTACCACCTGTCTGATTTTTTCATAGACTTTGGAGCCAATAGAGACAAAGCCCAACACGACATATGGCGAACTCTAGATTTAATGTTTGGTAAACCATATGTGACACCTACTTTCGATGAATTCGCCATGTTTATGGCGTTCTCATCTTCACTTCGCTCTGCCGACTTATCTCGCCAAGTTGGCGCAGTTATGACCAAAAATAAGAATATAATTTCAACTGGAGCAAATGATATCCCCCAGTTTGGCGGGGGGTTATACTGGCCAGAATACGACTCTGACGGCGTAAAAATTATCGACAAAGATAATGGGAGAGACTGGAAAAGAGGTTATGACTCTAATGCACATGAGAAGAAAACCATCATTAATGACATCGTAGACACCTTACCAAATGATGAAATGAAAGAACCACTAAGAAAGCTTCTAAACTTATCTGGAATAAAAGATATAACTGAATATGGTCGCGTTGTCCATGCAGAAATGGAAGCTATTTTGGCGTGTGCTAGAAGCGATATTAGCACCAAGAATGCTGAGCTCTACTGCACGACTTTCCCATGTCACAACTGTGCAAAACACATTGTTGCATCGGGCATAAAAAGGGTTGTTTATGTTGAGCCATACCCGAAAAGTAAAGCTCTAAACTTTCATTCTGACTCAATAACACTAGAATTAGATGATGACGAGGGTGTAAAATTCGAGCCCTTTGTTGGTGTCGGCCCTCGTTCATTTTATGACCTTTTTTCGACTAAATTAGGCGCTGGCTACCCTATTAAACGAAAAGACTCCAATGGGAACGTTGTAGATTGGAAGAAAAATGATGCAGTATTACGGATGCAAATGCTTTCAACCTCTTATATTGAGAGAGAGACAGCTGCAGCCTCCGCAATAAGCGATTATCGGAGTAAATATAATGAGTCCAAATAGCACATTAATTGCACATCTAAGTAAATCAAAAAGTCGGGTAGAGTCTTGGCCAACTTGGAAACAAGAGCAGTCTGGCACTAACGTAAAAAGGTCTAACTCTCCAACAGCGCAACAACGTGAAAAAGAAGTCAAAGAATCAGCAATAGCATACTAGAACCTTTACGTATGCTGTTTAGAAAGTCTGGAAAATTAACTTTCCAGACTTTTTTTTCGAGAGAATTTCATTAAAAATTTATGCTTTTCTGGAAAAAGCTTTAGGGCCATATCCCACCTAGCTTTCCAGATTAACTCCAGAAAAACATATAAATAGTAATTTGTAGAAAACCGTTATAGCGGCTAGCTTCATCGGTGTCGGCTTTGTACACCTACTGTTTCATAAATTCTTGGGATGGGTGTCGGCTTTAAATGGATAGGTCTTAGCCTGGTATCGTTAGGTATGCTTATGACTTTGATAAACATCGTGATCGGCATAACCAATAAATCGGAGTAGTGGAAAATGATGAATCATCTGTGGTTATATATGTTTGCGCTTGCCTATATCTTTTCTGAAATATACATGGCCACCATCCTCAGACGAAATCAAATAGTAAATACAAATGGGTTGTCAGGTGTATTTATGGTGGTTTATTGATGCTCCACTTAAACTAAAGGAAAAAAGTATGGCAAAGGCTAACGGGTATTACTTCGCTGAATTAGCAGATGGTCAGCAGATTGTCTATTGGAATAACAACCACTTTTTGAAGCTTGGAAGTTCGAAAAAGTACATTAGTAGTGACTTCAAATCGGTATCAGATAAACCTGCCAATCTTGGAGGCTTAGAACGAAAGATGCAGTCCTCAGATGACTGGGAGGCCGATCACTGTGGGTATCCAAGAGGTGATTGGTCTAACGGTGGCTTTAGCTAAATGATTAGAGGGGAGTAGTTCGTTGTTCTATTGAGACTTATCCTATTGATTGGGGCGGATAAACTATTTGATGGATAAGGATTGGGGTATATGGGCAAAGCAAAGCCAGTAATTATTGCAGGTCGGTTATTTGAAAAGCAGGGAGATGCCATAAGTTATTTTACCGATCAGAAAGAGGAACAGCTATCAAACGGATTAATTCAATCTGCTGAACTATATGAAGCGCTCAAAGATGTATATGGGCGTTACTGTGATAACTCTCCTGGCTATGAGCTAAATGGCCGTTTAATTACTGCTTTTAGTGTTGCTTATGAGAAGCGTCAAAATAACGGGGTATGGGCAACGCACCCTTGCTATAAGGTTCATTTTACGAATGATGAGATAAGACCATTCTCAATCATTAAAGCTGTTAGGTCTGTTGCTCAGAACGGTTAGTAAGGGGAAAAATGGAATTAGAATTATTTGATTGGAAGGTCAAGCTTGGCTTAGGTTTTACAGTCGCACTGTTTATCGCCAGTGTGGTTAGCTTCATTTTTGCTTGGAACTCTCCCGTACCAACGGATGCCTTTTCGGCTGTTACTAAGTACATCCGTTATCGTTGGTTCGCTCTGTTTGTTTTTGGGCTGTTTTCAATTGGTGGAGCAACGATTGGTCATTACAAAAAAAGAGTAAATCGTTTTTAGTAAGGATAGTGGAATGGAATATGGCGAAATTAGGCAATGATTTTGTTCATCGTTCTGATTACATTAAGCCCGTTTATAGAGCCCAAGGACTACCCTGAGGTAGACTTTGGGCTTAAAGCGATTACATTAACTGAGTAAAACTATATTTATCTTTAATACTCATGTTGAAAAAACGACCTTTTGATGAGGCTGATTTAAAGCTTTCCCAAACGCTCTCAGGTACGCCCTCATAACGATAAACCGTGTTATCAATGAACTCGATGTCCAGTATCTCACTGATTTTTGAATAGCCCATACCACTGATTGCCGAGCTACTGACGGATTGTTGCTCGTGCATCGCTGGAGGGAGCATTTCCTTGATCATTCGCTTCATGTTGGACGCGATTACTGAAGCCTGGCCGGGGCGTTTAAGGTAGGCTTCAGTTAACGCATGGCCAGTCCAATCAGCAAACGTAAATGAAGCATCGTAGTTTGCAGGTACAGCTCCAATGGCTTCCCGCACAGATGCCATTATGTAGTCATTGTCATTGGTGATATGACCAACGATTTCAGGTTTTGCAGTACCAATAGGACCACCTGGAACGCTTGTAGGTAGGGCTATTCCCATATAGGACAGCATTGAGTAATCAGTCAGATTACTGCCATCTTTGTGGGTATAGTTGTTATAAAACTCATTAAGAAGTCCATTTGAGTAGAAGTTACCTTGAGAGTGTCCGACGAGAACAACACGGCTACAAGTTTTCAAATTTGATGTAAGTCGACCGTAGGCCGTTGCAAAATCACTATTACCTTGGATTAAATAGGCATCGAGATCGTTAAATATTTTTTGGAGTAACGCTTTCGACTCATTGGTGTCTTGGTCTGTAAGAAAATTGGTCGTTCCTCGGATTAACTTCTTAATCGCATCTTGTTCAATTGGTCCTGAGTCAGAATACTTTTGAGCAGCTACCTGGGCGAACTGTTTAATGAAGTCTTCATTGTCGTTCCAACTACCATCCACAAAGGGATAAAGTTCAAAGTCATTCCGTAAATATTTCTTTTGGAACAACATCAACTGGGTCTTGTTAGCACCGAATTTCATATAATCGGTAAACATACCGTTGACATAAAACAACTTGACCTTGTCAACGTTTTGCTCACAAGTTGCAGCATTAACGATGCCAATAGTGGATAGATAAAGTGCTAAAATTGTGATCAATCGTTTCATTTCGAGACCCCTTCAATAAACTCCGTACAATCAATTTCGGCAATTTCTGGCTCATTCCCTTTTAATGCCTCGTAAAGCCGGGCTGATGCAGAAACCTTGGCTACCGCTCTTTCAAGCGTGTCGAAGTAAAGGTCAATAGGGTTGACAAAATCTGGATGGTCGTACTGGTAGGTATCAATACAGAATTGGAGGGAAATGGCATTCACAGCCATATATTTGGCATCTTCAACAGTCAGCTCAATTTTCTTTTCACTGAATTCGAGCAACTTTCCGAACTCCTTCCCTGACTGTACAGCCAGCGCGAGTTCGGCAGAGTTGCTATACGTTTGGGCGATTTGGGCTGCATAATCATCACGCAACCCATCTTCGTTTTCATCGACACCTAGTACCGGGGGGGTGGGTTCTGGATCAGGGTTTGGTTCTGGTTCCGTCGGTGGAACAGGGATGATGGAGTCAATATCTATGCGCTGCCAAGACTCAACGCTGTCTGGCAGGGTACCTTTGTTCCACCATTTCGCAATATAGTAGCCCGTATTAAATTCAACGATGTCACCACCATTGTAAACAGTGTCCTGCGTCCACGAAGGGATATTCTCTGTGTCCAATGTAATCCAGCCGTCCCAGCTGACATCGTTATCTTTAGGCTCAGTGCCTTTGGTCCAATGAGAAGAAATGTAGGTACTCCCTTCCCAGCTAACCACATCACCAGAGTTGTAAATTTGTGAAGAATTCCAATTACTTGCCGAATATGCAAATGGCGAGGCTGCCAGCGTAATTAACATTCCTGCAACTAATGTTGTTTTCCGTTTCATGATCTTCCTTAAAAATGAATTTCCGTTTGTGTCTTGCTGGATGAATAAGTGACTTCATCCAGAGTGAACTCGTAGCGATTTAGCAAGCGAATTGTGTCTCCTGAGTTGTTCAGGGTGACACCGGATTTAACGGTGTGAGTTATGGTTTGGTTGTAAGGTAGAGTAAGAGCAACGACTTCGTTATTGAGCGAAGCATCCTGGATAATGATTTGACCGTCGAAGTCACTCCCAGCGTTGTATATGGTGATCGTCTCCTGCCCTGAATCTGATCCGCTGGGGTTCGGCAGAAGAGATTTTATTTTCAGGGATGGTTTATCGCAGTCAGGGCAATTGAAATTTACAACGATAGGGATGTGATCGGAGGCGCGAGTATCTTCATTACCACGTGTTCCTTCCAGCCAATCGAACGTTCTTGCCATTGCTGATGAATGGAAAAGGCTTTTCAGTTCCTTGGTAACGAGGATTTGATCGTAAAGAGCCTTGACTACAGGCGTGTCTGATTTGAAATTGTCGAGGTTTTGCTGTCTCGAACCCGCAATGGAAGATTCAACGCGCTTTATAATTGAGTTGGTTGTATCCAAACTTTTGAGACCAAAGGATACTCGGTCTTCGGCAGCTAATGGCTCGGTCAGGTTAACAAGAAAGGTGCCGATCCTGTTTTCTTTTTCTCTTGGAGATAGGGAACCATTTTCCAGGGTGTTTAACGAACGGTCATCAGGGGTGTCGTTGAAATCTCCAAGTAATGCCACGTAAGGAGTCGAAACCTGAGAGATGTACTCAATGAGATCGAGCGAGGATTGGGTGCGTTGCTCGTCAGTTATTCCACGTCCGTTGTACCTGGATTTAGCGTGGTGGTTGAGTATGAGTACTTCATGACCCTTGTAGGTGATGTAAACCTTCAGTACTCGTCGTTCATCGATAAAGTTTGAGTTGGTTTTAGAGAAAGCAAAATCGCTATTTTCGTCAGCATTTTTCAGGTTAGCCGAAGCCAGTCGGTAATCTATGCCATGACGGATGGCAAAGGCGAGATTCATGTCATCAGTGCTTTCATCATCAATGATGACATTCCATTGGTCAGTAGCGAAAAATCTTTCAACAGCAAATCGGTCACGCACTTCTTGCAGGGCCACAACATCAGCATCAAGCTTTTCTACTGCTTCCTGATAATTGATGACGCGGATCTTTTTCATACAGGCAGACAGGAACTTCGAATTATACGTTGCCAATCGAATATCTTCCGTAGCGAACGAACAAAATGAGAAAAATAAGGATAATAAAATTATATACTTAGTCACAACCATCACCTTGAGGTATCGGGAATGGTTACAAATCTGTCATACGAATAAAGTATGATCTAGATGAAAGGTATGGATATGCGAGATGATTTGTTTATCCCCTCCCCTGACAAACTGCTCATTTGCAATTTCATGCGATGGATAAGAATATCTGTGCTCATGGGTCTAAATAATGGCGGTTTTGTCGCAAACAGGGGGAGGTTATGATTTACATCAACCTTCATCACTTCCAACATTATGACCATTAAATTCACAGGCCGTCATTTTCCTTCCGAGTTCATACTGTAGTCCGTTCGTTACTATCTTTCCTATAAGCTGAGTTACCGTGAAATTGAAGAGATATTGGCAGAGTGAGGCATCCATGCTGATCACTCAACATTGAACCACTGGGTCATCAGATATGCCCCTATATTGGAACATCGTGTCCGACAAGTGAAGAAGCCAGTCGCGTCTTCGTGGTGGATGGACGAAACCTATATCAACGGCAAAGGCCAATGGAAATATTACTACCGGGCCGTTGATAAGTACGGTGATGTGATTGATTTTCTACTGCGTGATAAGCGGGATGAAAAAGCGACGAGAGCCTTTTTCTAAAAGGCCATCAATCAACATGGCCTATCAGAGAAAGTGGTTATTGACGGCAGCCATTCCAACGCGTTAGCACTGCATCATATCAATGTTGAGCTTTGGAATAACGGGCACATGCTGAGTCTAATTGAAATTCTTTCAGTCAAGTATCTAAACAACATCGTTGAACAAAGCCACCGCAGAGTGAAGGTAAAATGAATCAATATTTAGGATGGAAATCAGACGGAGCAAAGGCCACACTCATTGGCGTGGAGCTGTGGTCGATGATTAAAAATGGGCAGCTCAACAACCCTGATAGTTTACCTGTTTGGGATGAATTTTACGCGCTAGCAGCCTAATTACATCTAAACATCAGTACGCTTGTATTTCAGCATAACTTTGCGACAAAACCCTCGGTTGTTCTATTTTAAATCGCTTTACTCAGCTCGGGATGCCCAATAGCTACCGAGTCGCCTAACCGTATCAAAAGGCCACAAAGTTTTAGTGTTGCAACAATGCCCCCTGGCGGCCTAATTGTATCTGGAAATGAGTATTTCTACATTCTAATTACAAGATGCGACAGAACCTTCTCTGTTACTAATCCAAACCATCGAGTTATACCAAATTTCCAACTAGTTTTTGTCCAACTCTAAGTTAAATCCCTAGTGAGAGAATGAGGATTTACAAAACAACCCCCATTGTCCCCAGAGTTACCTTTCCTTTTGTATGCAAACTGTGCTAAATATTCCATAATAATTATCAATTAAACCTATTTATTAGGTTTGAGCCCTTAAAGGGTTTAACTTCCCATTTGGTTGTTGTATCTTATGTCCATGCTAATGATGAGGGGTAACTATGAGCACTATTCTCGATTCTCTGGATCTCGTTTCTGAACGGATGCAACAAGAGCAAGCCAACCTGAAAGCTCTTATTAAAGAAAAAATGCAGATTAAGGTCACGGATGCAGAGCTAAACGATAAAGTCGACCGCCTGATTTATAATCACTGTTTAAAGAAGAAAGAATTACAAGAATTGTTTGGTCTGTCGCGAGTGACATTTAATACGCGTATTGACGAGGCAATAGAGAGTGGTGTGATTGGTCAACCGATCATTCAGGGGAGAACGCATTTATATAATCGATTTGATGTGAAGAACTTCATGGATCATATGGCGTTACCTCGTTATGCAGATCGTTTTAATTCGATTGTCGTCGCAGTTGAAAACCATAAAGGCGGCACAGGAAAATCTACAACGACAGTTACTTTGGCTACGGCGTGTGCGCTAGATTTAAATCTTAACGCTCGTTGTTTGATCATCGATCTCGATCCGCAAGGCTCCACAGGGCAAAACTTGATTCATCAGGACAGTGAAGAAGCGGTATATATGACGGCTGTCGATGTTGCGTTATCTGAGTTGGAGCCTGAAGGGGATTTTGCTCAATACCTTGAACAAGGTTATGAAAAGAGTGAGCTAATTAAGGCTATTCCCTTTAAAACGCATTTACCCAATCTGGACGTCATACCTGCCTTTCCTTCTGATGAGCGTTTTGTTGATGTTTATTGGGGACAAGATGAAGCTGGTCAAAATGAGTTGTTATGTGCGTTAAGAGAAAAAATTATTCCTTCCCTGCGTGAGGAGTATGATTTGATATTTATCGATACCCCTCCACAAAATTCTCCGATTCTCTGGGCTGTGAATGAAGCGGCTGATGCGGTGTTAATTCCGGTAACACCACGAGAATTCGACTTTTCATCAACTACGAATTATATGGCAACGATGCCAAGTACCTTTAGAGAGTTACCCTCTAAAGGTGAAAATTTGAAGTGGGCAAAGTTATTACCAGTGAATTTTGATGAAAAAAGTTCGCATGAGGTAAAGGTTTTTAATAAGTTATTACGCGCAACTCAAGGTCATTTATTGTCGACGGCTATTCGTCATTCTGAGGCATTTGTGTCTGCGGCGGAAAGTAACAGAACTGTGTGGGATATTCGCAAATCAGAACAACTTTGCTCTGGTAAGCAATTGGACTTGGCTCTGACATCGGTCAATGCTGTTTATCATCAATTCATCACCGAGATGAAGCAGTTAGCGACGAAGGGGTTATAATATGTTGAGACCACAAGAAAAACGTACGGGGTTTAAGCAAGGTAACCAATTAGGTAAGTTAGCAAAAAAAGAAATAATTACAAAGGTGCTCACGTTTGCCAGTGGTGCATCTGTGAATGCGACCCGAGTGGTGATTGATGCCGATGCTATCGAGAGTAAAACGGTTATCCATGCGTTAAACCCTCGTCGTCAATCCTCTCTAACATTAGATTCTGTTCGCGACATTTTACCTAGCATTAAAGATGAAGGGGTGCATACGGAAGGTGTGGCGATCATTAACTCGCAAGGGGTTTATGAATTACTTGATAGCTCTCGTCGCCGCTTTAGTTGTCTTGTGGCAAAGAAATCGCTTCCTCTTTGGGTTATCGATAGTGGTGTTATTGAAGGCGATTTAGTTGCGTTTATTAATACGACTCAGGCCGTTAAAGGGTTGTCTTATCGTGAACTAGGTGCGAGTTACCCTGCGATAATGAGTGAAAAAGGGCTCAATAATATTAATGAGCTTGCTGAGTATCTTGGTCTTGGTCGTGAGACGTGTCGTAAACGGTATGTAGCTGCTGTTATTGCTGATGAGTTGATTAAGATCTTCCCTGATTGTGAAGGTATACCTAATAGTTTTTATGTGAAAATTGCGAAGGTAGAGAAAGTACTTAAAAAAATGAATTACTCAGTTTCTGATTTTGTTCATCGATTAGATTTACGGACTGTGGATGGTTTGGCTTCTATAGAGGGAAAACAGAAAGCGATATGTGACTTAATGAGCACGCTTGCAAGCACCTTGGATGATGGGGATACTAAGAAGTTAGTATGGGCAACGGAATCTTTGGCTGAGTTTGATGAAAAAAATAAGTATGCCAAGGTATCTAGAAGTAGCGATAATCGTTGTTTGAAAATTGAATTGAGTCGTCTTTCCCCTGAGTTATATGTGGATTTAGTGGATTTCTTAAAGACAAAAATCAGCGATTAAGAGCTGTAATGCCCAGCTTTTAGAAAATGGTTTTTCTGGGGACAATGGGGGTTGTTTTTAATTACCCCCTTAAATTAATCAGTTAACTAGCTGTCTATTCCTGCTAATAATACTTTAGGCTATCAAGGTCGGTGCTCTTTGTCTCTTGGAGGTGTAGCTGTCAACGATGAATCTTATTTAGCACCCCTTCGGGGCAACCATGCCCTATTTCACACGCTCCCTTTCGTATGTTCCATCCTCATATCGCTTGTGAAACTCAGCCAACTACGTTGTCTTCACCAAAGGTAATGGTCAGGGCTATCAACAGCATTTCTTCTCCTGCCGTCGAACTCACAAAATCAAGAGCTTTCACCTTTTCCTGCTAAGTGCTTGTAATCGTCGCTACTGGTCTCATGACCATTGTGCTTCCTGCGTGTCCATTCATTTCCCCTTCCGCTACTGCCTGTTAATCGTTTCTCACCACAACCTGATTCACAAGGGTATATGAACGCTACGCGCCCTTGTAAAGCAGAACGATGGTAAGAAATCGAACAGTCAGGCGAAGAACGGAAATGAATACACACTCAAACAGGAAGCACAGCCATGACACATTCAACCGCTATCAACTCAACAATCACTAAGCAGCAACAGGCGACCAGCGTATCCCCGCTGGAGCAGTCAGGCTCTAACAAAAATATCTCTTCGAAGCGCAAATCCCGCCGAGTGGCTAAAGTGGCGAAAGACATGTACCAGGTTGTCACTGACCGTATTATTCAATCTCTCGAAAAAGGGGTTAAGCCGTGGGTGTGCCCGTGGGACAGAACGCAGGAATGCACCCTGTTGCCAATGAATTTTAAAACAAAGCACCAGTATTCTGGCGTGAATATTCTGTTGTTATGGTCTGAAATTGTCGAGAAGGGGTACTCAAGTCCTTACTGGTTAACCTACAAGCAAGCCGCCGAGTTAGGCGGGAATGTGCTCAAAGGGCAAAAGGGCACGGCAATCATCTTTTATAAGATGCTAGAGAAGGATAACGACAAGGGCGAGAAAGAAACTATCCCAATGTTGAAATCCTTTACGGTCTTCAATCTCGATCAAATAGAGAACATTGATAAGCCCTCTGTGACGGTCAGTGAGGCGCGTACAGTTCAAGGTGACTTTGTCACACTTGACCACGTTGAAGCTGCGATGGTGGAGACAGGTGCGACAATTAGCCATTTAGGTGTAAGGGCATTCTATTCGCCGAGTCATGATGCGATTACGTTACCGACGAAAGATCGTTTTGCATCGTCTAGCGATTATTACGCGACGGCCATGCATGAGCTGACTCACTGGTCTGGTCATAAAAGCCGTTTAGATCGTGATTTAAAAAATAGCTTTGGTTCAAAGGATTATGCGTTCGAAGAATTGGTCGCCGAGTTAGGTGCTGCGTTCTGCTGTGCTGATTTGGGTGTGTTTGGTGAGGTACAGCATGAAGATTATATTGCAGGGTGGCTCAAGAAACTGAATGACGACAAACGGTTTATTTTCAAAGCGGCCAGCCTTGCCAGTAAAGCCCATGCGTTCTTATTAAATAAGTAATGAGGTGCCCCTTTCTAGCACGAACTAGAAGGGGCGAGCAATCACAGTCAACAAGGACGCATCTTATGAATGCCATTCAAAATTATAAACAAACACGAATTAACAGCAAGAAAAAAATCATTCTCACTTCAACGTTATTAATGCCTGTGCATTGTAACGCTCGGTCCTGGTTAGATTTTCAACTGTTCTGCGCAGAATTACAGCGGGTTGTTGGTGGTGACTATCATGACTAATAACAATCGTTCGCCAATAACAGAAGCGCAATTTGATTGCGTGGCCATGAAAACACAACCTGGGCAATTGAAACAACGTAATCGGGAATATGGGATTGAATTTTCAATTTGGATTAATCATACCTTGGTGATGAGCAGTGATGTCGATAGCGAAGGCGTGAGGCAATATTGGTGTTATTTGTCATAACATCAATTCTGTTTTTCTCTGTTATTCAATATAAGTAAATAAAACCTGAAAGATATTTATTTGTCCGTCCGTGTTGGTTTTTTAATGCTGCCACCGTCAACGCTAATAAATATCTTCGTTTTATTCTTTCTCGTCATTATTTAAATGATAAGTCGCTGCGAGGTCGTCATGAATACTGTCTCTCTTATTAATGCTATGAATACCCTTCGTTGTTCACATCGTCAGGTTAACGGTTTATTGTTAGCAAAAAATAAAATTAATAAACAACTCACCATGAGCCGTCAATACACGGCATTGTGTGAACGCGATAAAGTGCAATTGCGGGCCATGGGCATTAGTCAACGGGTATGTGATAGGGTTGGCGACCAACGTTTCTATCATTATAGTGACTTACAATTGCTGGAAGAGTCATTAAATACCGCGACAGAATTGCCGTGGTCAATCACGTTGTTTAATGGTGGCGCTTGGATAAATACAAAATTCAAGCGATTGGTGCCCGCATTGGTTTTTCATATCACCTCATCGGGTAAATATAAGCTGTCTCTTTTTTCGCTAAATATTAACCGAGGTGATAATCGCGTAATAATGGACCGTTATTGTTAAGTCATTTATGGTTATATTGTTAAGGTCGCACTTGTGCGGCCTTTTTTATTTGGCCTTGTTAAGGTTTCGCCAATTGAATAGTGAAGGCTTATTGATGATTAATGGGTTGGCTTATATGCCGCGAGCGGCATTGAGTTGTTTATGTTGAGTAATGTGTGGTTTATTACTTATGCTCTGTTAATACGGCGCAGTGTTATTTAAACGAAACACTCAGAATAAAAATGTGACATGGTCACGCTTTGATTGTTGTGCGATGTTCTATACCTTTTCCTCTGTTGTCCTGGTGCGTTCTGCACCGCTATTTCTCCCTCGTTACTTTGTTTTCTCTTACCTTCCCAGTTCTGATTTCAGTTGGCAATCAGTCTGCCTGAATGTGTCTACTGAGCAATGAACCCCTAAAAAGAAAGAAAAAGGATGATCGATTCGGATGGGTTGGATATTGCAATAAAATAAGACTACACCCCACGCTATCTCGATAAATCGAGATGGTTGTTGTTGGTGTGTTTATAAGCTACTGATAGTTATGTGAAATGTTTAATGATTGAATGCGTTTTTTTACATTATCGAATTCACAGGAAGTTAAACTGCACTTTGCTAAAAACGTAGTACAATCGTACTAAAAGCGTACTAACATCGTACTATAGTATTATTAATCAAAGGTTTAATGTAATCGTACTACAAAGCAGGTGTTTTGTAGTACAGGTGTAACTGTCTGATTTATAGTTACTTATTCAACTTTGTACTAAATGCCAAAAAAGTGTAGTACAGTTATAGTACAAAGTTAGTACGATTGTAGTACATGTTTAGTACAGTTGTACTACGGTAAATAATGGTTTTAGTACACTTGTAGTACGCAATAGGATGGAGGATTACGGGGATGAGTCGAAATAACGTGTTGCAGATCAGTAGTGTTGATCAGGATTTGATGGCGAAGGTGGATGCGTATCAAGCGGAGAAGAACTTAAAGAACCGCTCAGAAGCAGGGCGAGCATTGTTGGAGTTTGCGTTTCGGGTGTTGGAGCATAAGTCGGACGATGAAGCTGTCTCATCCCGTGAGATTTTAGAGGAGTTGCTGGCGATGTCGGCAAAGAATTGGAATCTACAAAATAACGTTTTTTTCCAAACGTATAATGAATCTAAATATGCTGACGATCATACTGAATCAAAGAAAAGGAAAAAGGTGGCGGTAGATAAAGCTCAGGAATATGTAGATAGTTTTCTTGCTGGCGAAATGAAAGAAGGGGATTAATTATCCCCCTTACTTTTATTAACGTGTTTTTTCGCCTATATCAAAGGCAGGGTGTTGGCGCGCAGGTTCATGGTGGGTGATGTGTTGTTGTTCAGCTAAGTCTCGGTATTTGTCTGTTTCATGCGTTTTAAAAGATGTTGCTACTCCATCCTCTGATTTATTCTGAGGGCTCTCAGGTAGGGTGTGATGCTTAATATCATCGTTGAGTGCCTGTATGACGTCAGGAATATTAATGTCCTTAACCGTAATATCATGAATGGCGGTTTTAATGTCATCAAGCAATGATGTGTTGGTCATTGACTGCACGTTATTGGATTCAATAATAGTAACGTGTCGTCCTTCCTGTTCTATTTTGTGGGTAATGTCTTCAATCAGCTGTGGGTGTATTTTCGTGTTCCCCTGGTCCAGCACCATGATGATATTGTCACGCAAGGTGCCTGTATTTACCGTTCGGCAATCTGTGTTTCTATTGACGGCAATAATATCAGCATTGGTGGGGTTGTTGTCATTAATGAATAAGGCATTTTCAATGCCGACGGCCACAATGCTGTAATCAATTTGTCGCCCTTCATTAATCGGAATATGGTTGCCTGATTTGGTGCCCAATACCCGCTTGTTTATTTTTAGGTCGCTGATGTCGCCTGTGTCTTTATTGAGGTAGGTGATTTCAATGCCTTTTATGTCATTGTCCGGCGTTTCTATTTTGGCAATTAAAGCCGGGTGGGTGGTTTTTGATTCTGATGAGAATATTCGAGGGTGAAAGCGAATGCTGTCATTGTCTTTAAATGGGCGATGTGAATCTGTGTCTAAATACGTTTGTGCCAAGGTATTGGTGACGGCAATGCCTTCATTAAAATAGTGTATCGCCCGGGCTTCTAGTTGACCTTGTTTTAATGGAAGGAGTGTTTTTAATTGTTCATGGTCTGGGTTGATGGTTAATTGATGCTTATCAGGCGCTGCCAGTAGTGTGTCAGCTTTTAATAATGCGTCTTTATAACTGAGCCCATCTTTATTCATGATGAGCGATATTAAGGTGCCGTTTTCACCTGTTCCCCAGTTTTTAAAATGACCACGATATTGCCCAGTTAACGTAACGTTAATATCGCCTTTAGGGTGCTGGAATATTAATGTATCTCGGTTTGATTTGAAGGTGTTAGGTTGTCCTAATAATTGGGTTGATAGCGATTCAGTATAAGCGGGCAATTGTTGGTTAATCACTTTCCCCATGGTTTTAATATCAAGTCGTCCATTGATATCGTGATAAGCCGGGTTCTCTTTCGGTATTGGACGGTCATTAAATAAGAGGGCTTGTTCAGGGTAATGCTTGTCTCGGGTCTCCAATGCCGAGGGCTTATTGGTGTCATTATTCATCCATGAAATGAGCATTTTCTCTGGGGTGTCAGTGATGAGTTTTACGTGGCGGCTGGCTCGGGTGATGTCAATGTAGCCTCGGCGAATGTTGGTCAGTATGCCTTTGCCTTTGATGGTGGTAATGACGTTGTCATAGGTTGAACCCTGCGCCATATCCGCGGTTCGGGTGTAGGCATAATCCCAGTGTGCATCTTTCATTTGGGTGGTTGATAGGCGCAAGGTGTGCCGGTCTTTGCTTTCCAGTTGTATTGCGCCGTTGTTGATGTCAGTGACGCGGTAGACCTTGTTACCTTGCCATTGCCGGCTTTTATCGGTTTGCCTGAGCATAATGCTGTCCTCCTTG
>Ga0316197_10000361_pt1 | contig 32314 bp, 25 predicted proteins | sample OudBiesiAoxic_MG_FD_204939 | JGI IMG/M metagenome (GOLD analysis project Ga0316197, IMG submission 204939) | Coastal sediment microbial communities from Oude Bieten Haven, Netherlands - site A oxic | ecosystem: Environmental > Aquatic > Marine > Coastal > Sediment | place: Netherlands... | reverse complement strand
CCGAGAGGCTTCGTAACCGCGTTGTCTTCAGACCGATATGTTCGACGCTACCCATGAAATCACCGATTATCAGAAAATCGCCGATCACAAATGGCTTGTCCAGCACGATGGAAAGCGAGGCAAACAGGTCACCGAGAATGTTCTGGGTTGCCAGCGCGACCGCGATACCGCCAACGCCGAGCCCCGCGACCAGTGCCGTCACATCAATGCCAAAATTATCCAGCACCAGCAGCAGTACCACTGACCACAATACCAGTCGAGCGACGAATCCGGCGGCATTGACTGTCGCAGCACTGGCTGGATCCGTTTTCTTTCGCGACTCGAGGTAGCGCCGTAACAAGAACAGAATAATCGCGTTAAGCCACACGCCGCCCTGTACGATAATAGCCACGGCGATGACTGTGAACACACCCTGGCGAACATTGTCCGGCAGGGCAAGGGCCAACGAGCCGATGAACAGGGCGATGATCAGAAGAAACAGGGCGTGGGTGCGTGTCAGAACGTCGGCCAGCGCATCATCCCACTGGAAGGAAGTCCGCGCCGCCAGCCTGGAGATTCGGGATACCGCGAGCCGTTTGAACAGGTAGGCGATGGCCAGGGCTGCCGACGTCACAACAATGAAGCTGAGCCAGGTCTGAATTGTGTTGTCCAGCAACTCGTATGAAAGCACTTCTTCCATCATTTTCTCCCGGATACTTTATCTTGCTGTGTGAACTGGCCCAGCGCCTCAGACCAGATTGCGTTTGACGCGCCGGTTCCGCTTTTGTGAATAGGCTCTCATATCGCCTTCAAATGTATCCAGTTCTGCATCCAGATAGAAATAGGATCTATCGCAATGCAGTTTCGCGAGTGTAGTAATAACTGGTCCGGTTTCAAAGTTAGTTTAAACGGCTTCTCTTTGTCCAGTCGATGCCTCTTTTGGCAGATCGGTTTCAGGGGCAGGCGGGCGGTATCCAAACCCACTGTGCGGAAGTTGCCGGTTTGCGCATCAGTTATTGTATTCTTTCTGTCAGCAGCGTAGTTTTATACACAACGGGCCCGGGGGGCAGCCTTTTGCTTGTGTCTGGTGGATCAGCAGCGGCGAGCCGTAGCATATGCGTAAGCGGATAATTCAGCAGGACACCCAAGGGCCTTTACCTGACGAGGATCAGGACTGGCTGGATCTGGAATAGCTGGTACAGTTAGAACTGACGTCCTGTAATGCTGTTGCTATAAATGCGTTGGCCTGTTCTAGCCTGATGGCTGGAGCCCTTCATTAGAAGTATTTGGTTTCTTCATTGTCGACATATGAGAAAGTGTTTCTGCGCGAACCTGTATTGCAGAAGCGATACGGGAATGATTAGCACGCTCGTGGAGTTTCCCGTTTGTCCTTTGGGGGATGCCTAACAGGGGCACTTCGCCCTCAGCGCCTAGAGGGTTGATGGAAGACGTGCGCAGTCGGTCAATCGAGACGACGAGGCTCGCTGGTATTTTCGAATATTGCAAGTTGTGGATTGTAATCAAGACGGACTGACTGCGGGTTGGGTTCGTCTGGTTATTGTGCTCGCGCTGATTTGCGACTAGTTTGTGGATATGCCGGAAAAAGGACACAGGGCGATATTAGAAACGAGCCATAACTGCTGGCGCCGGGAAAACGCGCGGCGGGTAGCCATCGCAATCGACGGTGCGGCCTACTTCCGTGCCGTTCGTGAAGCGATTCTGGCTGCCAGGCGCTCGGTGTTTATCCTCGGCTGGGATATACACAGCAAGTTGAAACTGGTTCGTGACAGTGAAAAGGATGGTTTTCCCGCGGAGTTGGGCGCGCTGCTGGATTTTGTGGCCAAACAACAGGCGGTCGATGTCTACGTACTGAGCTGGGACTTCGCCATGATCTACCTGATCGAGCGCGAAACCCTGCCGCTGTACGCACTGAACTGGAAAACCCATTCGCGCGTGCACTTCCGGATGGATGACAAGCACCCGGTGGGTGCGTCTCAACATCAGAAAGTCGTGGTGGTGGACGATGCCGTTGCATTTTCAGGCGGTCTCGATCTCAGCAAGTGGCGCTGGGATACACCGGAGCACGCTATCGATGACAAGCGTCGTGTCGATCCCGATGGCAAAGCCTACCCGCCGTTTCACGATGTACAAATGCTGGTCGACGGCGACGCGGCGGCTGCACTGGGTGAATTGGCCCGGGAACGCTGGCAGCGAGCAACAGGCGAGGAGATCAAGCAGCGAACAGCGGACCCTGCTGATGATCCCTGGCCCGCATCGTTGCAACCACTGATGCAGAATGTGCCGGTGGCGATCGCGCGTACCCTGGCAGACTACGAGGGGCAGCAGGGTGTTCGCGAGGTCGAGCACCTTTACCTCGACAGCATCGCGGCCGCCGAGCGTTTTATCTATATCGAAAACCAGTACCTGACCGCCCACTGCATCGCGGAGGCGCTGGCGCAGCGCTTGCAGCAAAGCGATGGGCCCGAGGTGGTAATCGTTATGCCGGAGAAGACCGGTGGCTGGCTCGAGCAACATACCATGGATGTGCTGCGCTCTCGTCTGGCGAATCAGTTGCGCGAGGCTGATCGCAGTCAACGCCTGCGCCTGTACTACCCGCAGTTGTCGTCTTCCTCGGACACCTCTTTGATGGTGCACGCCAAGATCATGGTGATCGACGACCGCCTGCTCAGGGTAGCATCTTCCAACCTGAGCAACCGTTCCATGGGTCTGGACTGCGAGTGTGATCTGGCAATTGAGGCCGAACCCGGTAGCGACACCGCGCAGGCAATCAGACAGTTCCGGGAACAGCTGGTCGCCGAGCATCTGGGGGTTGAACCAGGCACGGTCAGCGAGGCTATGCAGCGTGAAAAATCGTTGATCAGGACTATCGAAAGCTTGCATGCCAGCGAGCGCACCCTGGAGCCCCTGGATACAGCAGTCGACCCGGAGATAGATCAATTGGTACCGGAATCGGCGTTGATCGATCCGGAACGGCCAATGGATGCGGAGCGGTTCGTTACTCACTTCGTGCCCGATGAGCATAAGCCACACACCGCTCGGCGTGTGGTCATGGCGGTCTTGACACTCGTTACCTTGCTGGGGATGGCCGCCGCCTGGCGCTGGACTGCCCTGGGCGACTGGCTGAGTATCGACACACTGACGCGTCAGGCTGAGATGCTGGACGCACATCCCGCCACCCCGCTCCTGGTGATCCTGGGTATCGCCCTGGCGGGCTCGCTGGCAGTCCCGCTCACCCTGCTGGTGGTGGTTGCTGTACTGGCTTTCGGGTCATTGGCCGGCTTCTTCTACTCGCTGGCCGGCGCGGAGCTCAGCGCGCTGCTGATCTATGCCGTCGGACAGGGCATGGGCCGCGACCTGGTACGTCGCTATGCCGGAGAAAGGCTGAACAGTGTCAGCAAGCAGCTGTCACGGCGTGGTGTGTTGACGATTGTCACTCTGCGCATTGTGCCGGTTGCTCCGTTTGTTGTTATCAACCTGGTGGCAGGTGCCTCGCACATCAGTTTCCGGGATTTCGCACTGGGCACGCTGGTTGGTTTGTTGCCTGGGCTGGTCGCCATCGCGTTCTTTGCGGACGGTTTGGTGCGGTCTATCCGTGATCCTGACGTCGGCAGTATTGCCTGGCTGGCCGCGGTGGTGTTGCTGATCACGGTGACAACGCTCTGGTTACGCAAGTGGTTGCGCACCCGGAAGGGGGCGTCGAACACTCAGGCTGATTCCTGAGTCGCTGGCTGGCATATGAAGCTGGCCACCTGGAATATACACCGCTGCATCGGTCGTGACGGTGAAAAGTCTCCCGAGCGATGCGCCGCGGTGTTACAGGAAATCGACGCCGATGTGATCGCGCTCCAGGAGCTCGAATCCCGCCCCGGCCACGAGCTCGACGTGCTGGCTTACCTGGCCAGGCAAGCCGGTGCCCGGGCGATTGCGGGTGCGACGATGATTGAACAGGATGCGCACTACGGCAATGCAGTGTTGACCCGCCTGCCGGTTCGCGCAGTGCGCCGTCACGACTTGAGTGTGTCCGGGCGTGAGCCGCGCGGCGCACTGGATGTAGACCTTGACCTGGATGGCAGCCGGCTGCAACTGATCGCCACACATCTCGGGTTACGGCCGGCTGAACGGCGTGAACAGGTCCGGCGTTTGTTGCCCCTTTTCGATACCAGGAACCAAGATCTTGTCGTGCTGACCGGGGATCTGAATGAATGGTTCCTGTGGGGACGGCCGTTGCGCATGTTACACAGAATTTTCCCACACACGCCACACAGGCGCACATGGCCGGCATATGCGCCACTGTTTGCGCTGGATCGAATCTGGGTGCATCCACACCATGCCTCAGGCCACTTGACGGCGCATCGAAGCGCGTTAACGCGCATTGCCTCCGATCACCTGCCACTTACTATGGAAATAGACCTCAAATAAAGTGGTTCGGGACGGGCATTATCCCAAGTGTCTGCCAGCCGCATTGACCGGCGACCAGCGTTGGCATGTGAGTGAGAGTATTCAGCAGGAACCCGGTCCGATGGTCCGGCAGTTGCACCAGTTAGCTTCTAATAGCAGTCAACAGTGTGTAATGTTGCAGCACATACATCCATACCCTGAGGACGGCTGTGTCCGAATCCACACAAGATCAGGCTGCGGCACAGGTGGGGGAGAAGTACCCAGCACTGGGGATGGTCTATGATCAGATCACCGGCGACGAAGATGCACGGGTGTGCAAAGACATCCCGGAGGCTGCCTGCCGGCACCTGCCGCGCAACTTCTTTGCTTACCTGGTCGCCAATTTTCTCGCTAAGGTGGCTGATGAGCTGAGCAGCGCAAGACTGGTGTTGCCCTGGCTGCTGGGTGCGATCGGCACACCGGCGGCATTTGTCGGTTTTCTGGTTCCAATCCGCGAGGCCGGCGTGCTGCTGCCGCAGCTCGCGGTGGCGGCCTACGTACGCCGTCTGCCGAAGCGAAAAGGCGTGTGGTTGCTTGGCGCATTGCTCAGTGCGGTCGCCCTGGCGTTCATGGCACTGAGCATCACCACACTGGACGGTGTCGCCGCCGGCTGGGCGGTGCTCGCCCTGGTTACGCTGTTCAGTCTGGCTCGTGGCTTGTGTTCGGTATCGGCCAAGGATGTGTTGGGTAAATCGGTCTCCAAGACAAGGCGCGGTGCCCTGATGGGCTACAGCGCCGCCGCAGCCGGCGTTGTGACCTTGTTGATCGGCGGCTACGTTGAACTTTTCGGTGGGCGTAAGCTGGGTGCCGATTTCTTTATGGCTATGCTGCTCGGCGCGGCCGTTATCTGGCTGCTCGCCATCGCCGCATTCACGGCTATTCGCGAAGAACCGGGATCGACCGAAGGCGGCGCTAACGCCATTGCCACGGCGCTGCGCAGTCTCTCGCTGCTGAAAACCGATCGTACCTTGCGCCGCTACGTGATCGCCCGGGCACTACTGCTCAGTGCTGCGCTGGCGCCGCCTTTCTACGTGCTGCTGGCACAGCAGCGCAGCGCCGGCGTTACCGGACTCGGTCTTCTCATCATTGCCAGTGGTCTGGCCGCGAGCCTGAGTGCACCGGTATGGGGTCGGATGGGAGATCGCTCCAGTCGGCGCGTGATGGTCATTGCATCGGGCGCGGCAGGAGTGACAGGCGTGCTCACCTGGCTGCTCGACAGTGCAGGAGTGCCTATCATGAATAACCCATGGACCTATGCGCTGCTGTTTTTGCTGATCGCTGTGTTTCACAGCGGCGTGCGGCTGGGGCGCAAGATATACCTCGTGGATATGGCGTCGCAGGATACCCGTTCCACCTATGTCGCGGTCAGCAACACGGTCATCGGTGTCGCGATGCTGGCAGGCGGTGTGGTCGGTGTGCTGGCGGATCTGTTTCGTACCAGTGCGGTGATCGCCCTGATGGGTCTGGTGTCGGTGCTGGCGGCGCTTTACATTGCGCGGCTGCCGGACGTCAGCGGTTGAGCGTGGGTTTGCAGGCAAAACGCAGCCACTGGCAGCTGCCTGCGCCCAATTGCCGAACCCTGCCCCAAGCTTTTCTGTGTGTACAGCAGCATGCTCAACGCTTTCTCGGTCGGTACCGGGGGGGCGGGTTTTATGCCAAACTTATTTAAACGCAAAGCCCGGGCGCTGTATGTATTCGAAAACCGCAATAACCGTCGCGTTGGTAAGTTTCCTGTCAACCGCGGGGCATACTGAAGAGCTTTTATACAACAAGCATATCAAGCCGATTATCGACACCAAATGCGTGGTATGCCACGCGTGTTATGATGCGCCGTGCCAGCTTGTTCTGACGCACGTGGACGGGCTTGTCCGGGGTGCCAACAAGCGTCCGGTTTACGACGGCGTTCGCCTGTCACCCGATCAGCCGACACGCCTGTTTGTCGATGCCGAGTCCACCTCCCAGTGGCGTGAGAAAGGGTTCTTTGCTGTCCTGCCCGAAAACACCGGCGGAGATTCCACTGTCCAGACCAGTGTTCTGGAACACCTGCTTCTAATGCGTGAATCACATGAATTTGAACCGAACAGCCGCTTGCCAAAGACCACGGGATTCGGCCCGAATCGCAGCAATACTTGTGCTTCGCCGGAAGAATTAAACGAATACAGGGAAGTCTTTCCCTATGGCGGGATGCCATTGGGCGTGACCGGTCTGACCGCTTCCGAACGCGACACACTGCTCGCCTGGATCCGGCAGGGTGCGCGATACGAATCTCCTGCTAGTCATGTTTCCGACGCTGAGCAGCGGGAAATTCAGACCTGGGAACGCTTCTTCAACCACCGCCGCCCGCGCAGGCAATTGCTTGCCCGCTGGCTGTTCGAGCATCTTTTCATGGCTCACCTGTATTTCAGGGATCTCGATAGCGGCCGTTTTTTCCAGGTAGTGAGATCGGGTACGCCGCCCGGAAAACCTGTTGAGCCGATTGCGACACGACGACCGAACGATGATCCGCAAAAGCCGTTCTTTTACCGCTTGCGACCGGTGCAGAGCACGATTGTGCACAAAACCCATGTCACGTTTGCGCTCGACAAGGGTCTGATGGAAGAAATCAAGCGCTTGTTTCTCGAAGATGACTGGAACATTGATCGTTTGCCGGCCTACACGGATAAAGAGCGCTCCAATCCGTTTGAAACATTCTCGGCAATTCCTGTCAGGGCGCGTTACCGCTTTATGCTTGAGCACGCGGAATACTTCGTACGCACCTTTATACGGGGGCCGGTGTGTCACGGCCAGATTGCAACGCACGTGATACGGGATCAGTTCTGGGTATTGTTTCAGGCGCCGGACAGCGATCTTTATATCACTACGGATAAGTACAGAAAACAGGCAACGCCATTGATGGATATAGCTGGAGTCGAGCAGGACTTGCTGGATGGAGCGAAAACCTGGTTTGCGGTGAAGGATCAGTATGACCGATACAGCAGCTTGCGGCTTACAGCCTATGACAAGCCGGAACAGCCGGCAGCCGGTGTCAGGGATATCTGGGACGGTGAGGGCGTCAACAGCAATGCGCTGTTAACGGTGTTCCGCCATCACAACAACGCGTCTGTACACAAAGGCCTGATCGGCGATTATCCGCTGACCGTATGGTGGATGGATTTTCCACTGTTTGAAAGGGGGTACTACCACCTGGTGGTTAACTTCGATGTGTTCGGCAGTGTTTCCCACCAGGCGCAGACGCGGCTTTACTTCGACTTGATACGCAATGACGCGGAACGGAACTTCCTTCGCCTGATGCCGGCAAAGGCAAGGCAGGCCCTGCTTGACCAGTGGTATGAAGGCGCGGCGCAGCTGAAACTGATGACATCCTATCAGCAGATTTCCGACAGCAAGGCGTCGGGCGTGCGCTACACAAGTGACGACCCGAAGCGCGAACTGCTTGATGGTTTGCTTGAAACTTTTAAGCCTGTTAACGAACGCCCCGACAGCATCAACCGGCGAGATCAGCCGGGTCATACTCAGAAGAAGGGTTTACCGGCCGTACAGCGTAATATCGACATGTTGCGACGTATTGCGGCCAGGCAGACCGGTGAGTTACCCGCCGTGCGTTTTTTCCCGGATGTCAGTTATTTGCAGCTGTATGACAGCGCCGGGCGTCGTGAAATTTATACCATTATCCGTAATCGTATGCATTCCAATGTCGCTTTCATGTTTGGTGAAAACCTGCGTTATACACCGTCCAGGGATACGCTGACGCTGTATCCGGGTGTGCTGGCGAGCTACCCGAATTTCATGTTTGATGTGCCTGGCGCTGAGCTCGATGAATTTGTCGAATCGGTATTGGCGGCCGACGATGAGCAGGTATTCGAGAAGACCGTGATCCGAAGATGGGGCGTACGCCGCACCCACCCGCGCTTTTGGGAGCTGTTTCACGCACTGACTGCGTATCTGCAAGAGCATGATCCCATAGAGGCGGGGGTGATGGACATGAGCCGCTATGCGAACCTTTGACACGGGTTACCTGAAACAGAGCGCGCGGGAACAATGCGCCCTATGGCCCTATGCAGGAAGAGTTCAGCGGTCGAGCGATGATCTGCAGGCAAAACGCAGCCACAGGTAGCCACCCAGACCGGCAATCAGCGACGCGGCGAGAATACCGGTCTTGGCAATCACCAGGAGTTCCGGCTGTTCGGCAAAACCCAGCCCGGCGATAAATATGGACATGGTGAAGCCCATGCCGCCGAGCAGTCCCAGCCCGAGGAGGTGGCAGCGTTGCATGCCTTCGGGAAGTCGGCCGCGCCCCGGTGCCAGTACCGCCAGGGTTGCCAGGCTGATGCCGGCAGCCTTGCCGACCACCAGGCCCAGCACAATCCCCAGTGCCAGTGGATGACCCAGTAACGCTGGCAGAGCTGCAGGTTCCACGGCGATCCCTGCATTGGCCAGGGCGAACAGTGGCAGCACGAAAAGTGCGACCGGATGCTCCAGAGTGCGCTCCCACAACTGCAGGGGTGTGGTCGCCTCGGCTGCAGTTTCCTGCAGTTGTTCCACGACTTCGTGTTGTTCGGGCTCTGCCAGGATAGGCGAGACGGCCTCGCCATCGTTTTCTATCGTCTCGAACTCATCGATCAGTTGCCGGCTGCGCCGGACAAAAGCGCGCGGGCTGCGTGCCGGACGTGCAGGTATGGTTATGGCAACCAGTATTCCCGCCAGTGTGGCGTGTACACCCGAGCCCAGCATGGCCAGCCACACCAGACCTCCACCGGCGAAATACACGATGGGACGCCGCACGCCCAGGTGGTTGATAGCGAGGAGCGCGGCAAGCAGCGCCAGTGCGCTGCCGAGGTGTGCCAGGCTGATCGCATCCGAATAGAACAGAGCGATCACCAGCACCGCGCCCATGTCGTCAATGATAGCCAGTGCCAGCAGAAAGGTCGTCAGCCCCGCGGGCACGCGCGTGCCCAGCAGGGCCAGGATGCCGATGGCGAAAGCGGTGTCGGTCGCCATCGGTATGGCCCAGCCTTGTAATGTATCGCCGCCCTGATTGAGGGCGTAAAACAACAGCGCAGGGACGAGCATGCCGCCCGCAGCCGCGGCGATGACTGGCAAGGCGCGTGACGGCGCGCGCAACTCGCCGATCAGCAGTTCGCGTTTTATTTCCAGCCCGAGGATAAAGAAGAACAGTGCCATGAAGCCGTCATTGACCCAATGACGAAGACTCATGGCATACTCGCTGCCACTGAGCACAAAACCGATACGGGTTTCTACGAGCCTTTCATAGTGGTCAGCCAGCGGTGAATTGGCGATGATCAGGGCGACCAGAGTGCAGACCAGCAACAGTGCGCTGGCGGTCTTCTGATCACGAATAAACTGTTCAAAGGGCTTTACGACGGCCGCAAAGCCTTTTTCCAGCGAACTGGTCGCTTCACCCCGAAGTCTCTTGTCGGATTTTGTCATGGTGCCTGTATTTTGCCGATCTCAGCTGCTTTCGGACCTGACTTGTTTGCGCATCGGCCAGAATAGGTCATAAATGAATATGCGGACGTCTTTATGGGAAGATTACGGATTCGGCATCCAGCGTTCAACTCAGGTTGCGCTCAATGCGCCGATTCCTGCCGCCACGAAACTGTATACGTAAGGCCAGCCGTTCTCGCCGACCGTGGCCATGTAGAAGCTGTCACGCGCCTGCATGAACATTGCCTCCCTGGCGGTGAGTCGATACCGATCCCCGGTCTGTTCCATGCGCCTGTAGGCATCGCGGGTGCCGTAGCGCGCCTGCGCCTTTTTGACGCTGTCAGTGAACGGATACCGGGTAAAGTTCTTACTCATGGTGCTGCCTCCGTCAGTATCACAGGCCCAGTTCGGTAAGGCCCTGGTGACCGTTGGGGCGACGACCCAGAGGCCAGTGATAAAGGCGCTGCGACTCACTGATCGGCAGGTCATTGATACTGGCTATGCGCAGACGCATCAGGCCGCTGTCATCGAACTCCCAGTTCTCGTTCCCGTAAGAGCGGAACCAGTTTCCCGCGTCATCGTGCCATTCGTAGGCGAACCGGACGGCGATACGGTTTCTTGTGAAGGCCCACAACTCCTTGATCAGCCGGTAGTCGAGCTCCCTGGCCCATTTACGTTCCAGGAACTGGGCGATTTCTGTGCGTCCGTTGACAAACTCGCCACGGTTGCGCCACTTGCTGTCCGGCGTATAGGCCTGTGAGACTTTTTGCGGATCGCGACTATTCCAGCCGTCTTCGGCCAGGCGTACCTTTGGCGCCGCCGTTTCGGCGGTAAAGGGTGGTGCCGGTGGTCTTGTGTTGGTCATGTTCTTTGCCTCTTGATCAAATTTACCGAAAGGCCGGGGCGCTTTTGGTTCGCCCCGGCCGATCGGAGGAAGGTCAGCGGGACGCCACCCTGGATTGCAGGAAGCTGCGGATCCGTGTAGCGATCAGCTGGCCGTCCTCTTCGAGTGCGAAGTGCCCGGTGTCCAGCAGGTGGAACTCGAGGTTCTTGAGGTCGCGCTTGTAGGGATGCGCACCTTCTGCCGGGAAGATGTAATCGTTCTTGCCCCAGACGATCAGGGTCGGTGGCTGGTGCTTGCGGAAATAGGCCTGCCAAGCCGGATAGTGCGGGACGTTGTTCTGATAGTCATAGAACAGTGCCAGCTGGATTTCCGGGTTACCTTCCCGGGTCAGATGACGCAGATCCACATTCCAGTTATCAGGGCTGATCAGTTCAGCATTGCGCACGCCGTGCGTGTATTGCCACTTTACACCGTCAGGGGCAATGAACCCTGCCAGTGCTTCGGCATTCTCTGCTGTCCTGTCTTTCCAGTACTTGCGTATCGGGTCCCAGAATTCCCGCAGACCTTCCTTGTAGGCATTGCCATTTTGTACGATCAACGACTGCACCCGTTCAGGATGCTTTGCCGCCGGCCTGAAACCTACGGGCGCGCCGTAGTCCATGACATACAGGCTGTACTGTTCGACACCCAGCTTGGCGATAAACGCCTCCATGACATTGGTCAGGTTATCGAAAGTATATTCAAACGAGTCCATGGAAGGCTGCGAACTGTTTCCAAACCCGGGATAATCCGGTGCGATCAAATGAAAGCGATCGGCCAATGCCGGTATCAGGTTGCGGAACATATGCGATGATGTCGGGAAACCGTGCAGCAAAATAACGGTCGGTGCATGGGTCGGACCAGCTTCGCGGTAGAAGATCTCCAGACCGTTGACGGTTACCGTTTTGTGTACGGTCTGATACTGATGTTGTGTCGCGTCGGCCGCCGAAGGGCCGGCATTGCCCGCCAATACCTGTGCCGACCAGAGGCCGGTGGCGAGGCTTGCCAACAGGCCGAACGCAAGAACAGCTACCGAAGGAATGAAACGCTTTGTGTTGGATTGACGTAGTTGCATGATATTTCTCCTTTCTGTCTAAGAGGGAAGAGTCGAGTAGACTTCGATATGTTTCATGGTTCTCCTCCTGTAGGAATCGATGGGTTCAGGGTTGTTCACCGGGCAGAGTTCAGTTTGTGCGAATGTGTTGACCCGCTGTCACACCACCGTCCACCGGCAGCACGACACCGGTAATCCAGTCCGCCTGTGTGCCCGACAGAAAAAGGATGGCCGAAGTTACATCATGTGTTTGTCCGTTACGCCCCAGCGGATGGAAGTTATTGAATGTCGGTAACACCGTTTTGACTTCCTCGTTACTCAGGAAGGTGTTGTATACGGGGGTTTCCACCACGGCCGGTGCCACGGCGTTTACGCGGATATGGTCTGCCGCGAACTCGATCGCCAGGTTCCTGGTCAGGGCATGGACGCCGGCCTTGGCAGCGGAATAGGCGCTGGACGGTGTCGCGCCAATCGCCTGGATGGCCCACATTGAACCGGTATTGACGATAGCGCCGCCGCCGCGCTTTCGCATCTCGGGAATTGCTGCCTGCGAAGCATGGAATGTGCCACCCAGGATGATGTTCATGTAGGCGTTGTAGTCCTCTTCGGTATGTTCAAGGAACGGTGTAGGCTTGAAGATGCCGGCGTTATTGACCAGGATATCGACGCCGCCAAAGCGCTTTACTGCCGCCTTGATCAACTGTCGTGCAGTCTCCGGTTTGCCGATATCGCCGGCCATGTAACTGACACGTTCACCGGTTGGGTCGAGTTCCGCTGCGGTTTTCCTGAGATTCGACTCACGGCGGCCGTTAAGCATCACGTTGGCGCCTTGTTGCTGGAAGGCATGTGCCGTCTCCCGGCCGATGCCGCTACCGCCGCCGGTTATTACGACTGTCTTGTTTTCGAATTCCATGATCTGTCTCCTGTGATTAATATTCAGAGCAATGGCAGTTCGGGATCGCCCGGCCCTGTTTTCTACCAAAACAGGTCCGGGTGAATGATGAGTCATACGTCTACTCAGGCCCCTGCATTGCCCGCCTGGCCTCTTTGGTCGTCCACACCGTGTTGGCCATGTAGCGGAAGTTCACCAGGGCGGCGCCGTAGCCGTCGCCTTCCTCGACCTGCGCTGCCGCCGTCGCATCGGAAACCACCGCAACTTCGAAACCCTGCTCGAGCAGTTCGCGCATATGCGACTCGGTGCAGAGGTTGGCGGACATACCGGCCAGGATGACCTTGTCGATACCGCGCTTGCGCAGTTGCAGCACCAGGTCGTTGGTCTCCGGGCCGTATACTTTGTGCGGGCTGGTCACCGTGGTGTGGCCGTCATGGATGTAGGGTTTGTAGCGCGCCAGCCAGTCGGCGCCGGAACCCTCGAATCCATCGACATTCAGCGCGCCTTTACGGTCGAACATGCCGATGTTGTGCATCAGCTTTTCCAGCGCGCCTTCGAACTTCCAGCCGTGGTCGTGCGGGTAGTAATAATGCGGTGAGACGAACACAGGTATGCCTCGGGCCTTGGCCGTCTTGAACAGGGTTTCGATGTTCTCCACGGTGTTGTGACACTCTTCCCCACCACGCCCCATGTGACACCCTTCGGGCTCAGGAAATCGTTCTGCGGATCGGTCACAACCAACGCGGTACGGCCTTTTTCGACCTGCATGCCGGGATTGGGCAGAGCCGCAAATCCGGTCGAGATGGCGGCGGTCACCATGGTGGCTGCGCTCAGTGTGGTTACAAGTTTCTTCATAACTGACTCCTGTTGTGGCTCGCGCCACGCGTTGGATTAAATGGAAGGAGAGGGTCCTGCCGGCCTGGCCGAACCGTACTTGCCGTCGACCCAGTGAAGCAGGCGGGCCTCGAGGCGGGTGCACAGTGGCAGCCACAGCCACACAAGAAGGGCGACCGTGCAGAGCAGATCGGCGATCTGCAAACCATCCATCAGCAGTCCGCCCAGCGTCAGGACGACGATCAATACCCGGTTCAGATTCATCAGAAGGCTGTGTTGTCTGGCATTCATTTCGGTTTCTCCTGCCGTGCATGTACTCCATGGCAAAGGCTGTGCCATGTAAAAAAACACCTAAATACAATCTGATAGGAAAAGTTACACGCCTCAAAAACTTGTGGAACACAAAAAGTTGTGGCCTAATCCTCAAGAAACTGAGGACAGATCCATGCTTGAATCGCTGTTCCGGAATGCGCCCATGTTGCTGGCGGTGCTGGACGAGAACCTGCGCTGCCGCCGCCTCAGTCGGGGTTGGCGTGCCCGGCTCGGTTTGTCGGACACCAGTGATGCGCAGGGCCTGTCAATGCCAGATCTGTTCCTGTCCGGTGAAACGGTGTCGCTGGAGGGAAAAATGCGGGAATCCCTGCATGAAGATGGATCACTGCAGGACGTTCCCGTTTCCCTGCTGGGTGAAAACGTCATCACCCAGGGGCTGTTGTCCGCCTGGCCCATCCTATTGGAGTCGGGTTCGGCCGGTCTTTGCCTGGCGGCCACCTGCAATAGCGATCTGGAACGGACGCTCGATGAACTTCGGCATTTGCGCACGATGCACGAGCTGATACTCAACGCTGCTGGGGAGGGAATCTACGGTCTCGACAGCGAGGGCAAGGCCACATTCGGTAACGCCGCCACCATGGAGATCCTTGGCTGGAAGCCGGAGGAGGTAATCGGCAAGAAGTCGCATGACATCCATCACCACTCGCATCCGGATGGCTCGCCCTATCCGCGTGCAGAATGTCCTATCTATGCGGCATTGCAGGACGGCGAAGTGCACCGCGTGGATGACGAAGTGTTCTGGCATGTCGACGGTTCCCCTGTGCCGGTCGAGTACACCAGTACGCCGATCCGTCAGGAGGGCAAGATTCAGGGCGCGGTCGTGGTGTTTCGCGATATCTCGGAACGCAAGGAGATCGAGCGTCAGCGCGAGGCGGCATTCCAGGAGATCAAGCAACTCAAGGAGCAGCTGGAACAGGAGCGCGATTATCTGCGCGATGAGATAAAGACCGGGTCGGATTTCGGCGAGATCATCGGCAACAGCGCGGCATTGAAGCGCACCATGGCCCAGATCGACGCTGTCGCCGCGACGCCCGCCAATGTATTGATCCTGGGCGAGTCAGGCGTCGGCAAGGAGATGGTCGCGCGCGCCATCCACGACAGGAGCGAGCGTGCAAACAAGCCACTGGTCAAGGTCAACTGTGCTTCCATTCCCAAGGAGCTATTCGAGAGCGAGTTTTTCGGTCACGTGAAGGGCGCCTTTACCGGAGCGCATCGTGATCGCATCGGCCGCCTGCAGCTGGCGGACGGTGGCACGGTATTCCTTGACGAGGTGGGCGAGATTCCGCTGGATCTGCAGGGCAAGCTGTTGCGCGCGCTGCAGGAGCGAGAGTTCGAGCGGGTAGGGGACGATAGGACGGTCAGAGTCGATGTACGGGTCGTTGCGGCCACCAATCGCGATCTTGAGGCCGAGGTAAAGGCCGGACGATTCAGGGAGGACCTGTACTATCGGCTGGGCGAGTTCCCGATCCTGGTGCCCGCGCTACGTGATCGCCGCGAAGACATTGGACCTTTGGCCGAGCACTTCCTCACCCGAACCTGTGTCAATCTGGGCCGCGAACCGATGCGCTTGTCGAAACAACAGGCTCAACAGCTATTGCGCCATAGCTGGCCGGGCAACATCCGAGAACTCAGGAACATCATCGAACGCGCCGTGATCCTGAGCACCGGCAGTCGGGCGCGACTCGACCTGGCGATGCCTGATGATGTCGACACTCAGCCAGATGTGACCACTGACCTGACGCCATCAGACGGGGCCGATTTCGTCACTGACGCCGAAATGCGTAAACGGGAAAAGGCCAATCTGATAGCAGCGCTTCGATATGCCAACTGGCGCGTGTGGGGCCCCGATGGCGCAGCCGGACTACTGGGGATCAAGCCCTCAACCCTGACATACCGCATGAAGGTGCTAGGCGTAACAAAGCCTGCATAGTCGGAATTCGCCACCCACAGGTCAGCAGATAAAATAAGGCAGGCTGTGAGCATCATCAAAGACATTCTTCACGACCACGAAGGCATGCGGGAAGCGTTGCCGCCACGCAAACCCCGTTTCAATTTACCTGGGATTCCCCAGCATGTCATACAACGCGGTAACGATCGCGAGCCGTGCTTTTTTACCAAAGCTGATTACCACCGTTACCTGGATGACCTGAGAGAGTCGGCTACCAGGTTTCCGCGCCAGCTGTACGCCGGCGTGCGCAGCGCGTAGTAGTCTGAGATATTGGCTGTTGCGTGATAACCCGTCTTTCTCAGGGCCGCCAGCCGAGCCGACTAGCGGTTTCTCTCGCCCGCCGCGGTATATCGCTTGCGACAAAGTGCTGATGAAGGATCTGGACACCGAGCAGGTGATTGATGCTGGCATCCAGTTGTACCTGCGTTGCGGTTCGGGTTTCGGGTGCCTCGTGCAGCTTGAATAACGCGGTGACACCGGCGTGGTCCAGTACGCCGGCGTCGGCTATTGCTGACGGGGTAAGATGGCGACCGGCCAGGTCTTGCACAGCCGCCCATTTTTTGGGATCCGTATGTGCAGGTGGCGCCATGAAGGCGAACTTCTCACGTTTGTATAACACCTCGGGTAGCAGACCCTTCATGGCTTCACGCAGGACGTATTTTTCTGTGCGGCCGTGAATGCGCATTGACGGCGGTATGCAAGCAGCATACTCGGCCAGGTGGTGGTCGAGAAACGGCGGGCGCGCCTCCATCGAATTGGCCATGTCTACGCGGTCACCGCCCCAGGTGAGTATCTGGCCTTCAAGCATGGTCTTGATCCACACATACTGGGCCTTGTCCAGCGGGTGACGGTCCTGCAACATGTCGCGGTCGAACTGTTCGGCAATTGCCGCGCCAGGATCGTAGTCACCGAGTTCGCGCGCCAGGTCCGGGTTCAACAAGGCAGGGACATGCTGTGCCGCCGCCAGCCAGGGTTGCAGGCAGGACGGGGTGAAGCCGATCCGTTCCGTGAGAGCGGCATTTTCGACCGCGCTCTCTGCCAGCATGGCACCCTTAAACAATTTATTGCTCTCGGCCAGCAGGGCCTCCCATTCACGGCGTTCCTGCGGCTGCAGGTGGTCGAGTCCGTGCACGAACATGTCGCGGCGAAACGCCGGGTACCCGCCGAACAGTTCGTCGGAACCTTCGCCGGTGAGCACCACTTTGTATTTGACGTCGCGCACGTGACGGCTCATCAGGAATTTGGCCACCCCCAGCGTGTTGTAGATGGTGCGCTCGGTGTGCCACAGGGTTTCCTCGAAGTGGTCGTACAGGTGGTCGGCATTGAGTCGCAGGATATCCTGGTCGGCACCTGTCGCCTGCGCCATCTCTGTTGCGATCGGGGACTCGTCGTAGTCCTGGTTGTCAAAGCCGATGGTGAAGGCTTTCACGGGTTCCTGGCGGGCTGCGGCGGCCAGGCCGAGAATGGCACAGGAATCGATGCCACCTGACAGGTAACTGCCCACTGGCACATCGGCGGTGAGCCGGTGTTGCACGGCTTCCAGCAACTGGCTGCGCACGCCCTCGATATAGTCCTGTTCGGAGTAACCGGCAGGGTGCTCCGATTCGTGCGGGAATGTCATGTCCCAGTACTTGCGCTCTTCTATCTGCAGGCGGCCGTCGCGGCGGCGCACGTTCAGTACATAACCGGGGCGCACCTGCCGGACGCCTTCAAAGGCCGTGGTGCCGGGAACCATGGTCTGCATGAGCTGGTGATACACGCCGGCAGGGGCGAACTTGCGCGGCACGTCAGGGTGTGCAAACAGCACCTTGAGTTCCGAGCCGAACACCAGCGTGCCGTTGACTTCGGTCCAGTACAGCGGCTTGATGCCAAAGCGGTCGCGCACCAGCATCATACGGTCTTCATCCTTGTCAAACAGTGCGAACGCGAATTCACCGCGCAGGTGCGGCAGAGTGCCGTCCAGGCCGTGGCGCGGGTAAAGGTGCAGGATAATTTCGGAATCGCTCTTGGTCTGGAAGCGTGCACCGGTTGCGGTGAGTTCGGCACGAATGCGCTGGTAGTCGTACAGTTCGCCGTTCTTGGTCAGCATCAGGCGGCCGTCGGCGCTTTCGAACGGTTGCCGCCCGCGGGTTTCGTCGAGATCGATAATCGACAGCCGCGCGTGGCTGAAGCCCACCCCGTCCATGCTGCGCCAGCCGAATCCGTCAGGACCACGGTGATACTGAATGGCGGCCATCGCAACCAGCGTTTCGGGGTCCACGGGACGGTCGCGGTCGGCGTGCATGAATCCGGCAATACCACACATGATTAACCAGGGCCTCCTTGTTCAGGCAAAGGATTTTAGAACGGTTGAAAGCAGTGCCATGCGCAGGAACACTGCGCCGCGCGCCTGCGCAAAGTACCAGTTGTGCTCGGTGTTATCGAGGTCGCGTGCCAGTTCGCTGCCGCGCGCCAGCGGGTGCAGGATGGCGGCGCCGGGCTTCAACGGTGACGAGGCGTTCAGGCGATAGCGGGTGCCGAGTTCCGTGTAATCGTCGCCGACCCACGCAATCGCGTTGATGTAGATCACATCCAGGTTCGGCAGCTCCTTTTCCAGGTCGGCGCTAATGCGAAAACGCAGTCCCGCTTTTTCGAGTTCCTCGCGCTGGCCTTCGGCAAAGGGCGCTTCTTCGTCGGTGATGATCAGGACTTCCTCGAACGCCGGCGCGAACTGGCTCATCAGGACAAGCAGGCTGCGTACTGTGCGCATGACACCGGGCACGCCGATGACGGCAAGCCGGATGCGCTGGCTGTCGTTGATCTCCGCGTCGCACATGGCGGGCCGCCATTTAAGCAAGGCATAGATATCGGCCATCGCCTGTGTCGGATGTTCGTCGGTACCGTTACCACCGTTGACGATGGGAATGCGCAGTGACTCGAGCATTTCGTATACCGCGTTTTCATTGCTGTCGCGCAACACCACCAAATCGCCGTAGTGGTTGAGCATTTCGCCGATGTCGTACAGCGATTCGCCCTTGGCGATACCTGTCGATGCCGGGTCAGTGATCGACATGATGCCACCACCCAGCCGGTGCCAGGCACTTTCGAACGACAGACGTGTGCGCGTACTGGGCTCGTAGAATGCGCTGACCAGTATCTTGCCGGTCAGTGGACGCACACTGAGCTGCGGCTGGGTTTCATAACGCGACGCCAGGCGCGCCAGCTGCAGCAGCTGCTCGCGGTTGAACTGGGTCGCCGACACCACCGGGCGCTGCACCAGTTCAATCAGGGGCGTCAGGTCTTCCGGGATACAGTTGAGTAACTCGCGGGGTTTTTCGAATCCCTGGATGTCGAGTGGTTGCCCTTCGAGCGGATCGAGGAGTTTCCGGCGCAGCTTGTTCACCATAACTGTTTCCTCTTCCAGTCTCGGATCAGCAGCACAAGCAATAACACAGGTGCCACAGTCGTTATCGCCAGGGCTCCCAGCACCAGCGCGGAAAAAATCGTCAGCGGCATGGTCATGGTTGCCCCCCCATGTGCAGCGGGTGTTCTTCACAAAGCTGTTTCCAGTCGAAATCACGCGGTGCCAGCCAGGTGCCGAGCAGCACGCACAGCATCGACATAGCGGCGCCGACCAGTGCTGCTACGTAGAAGCCGATGGCGAAATAACTGTACAGGCCGGCGGCGCTGCCCAGCACCATGCCGGCCACTGCGGCAGCGCTGTTGGTGCGCCGCCAGAACAACCCGGCGGCGATTGGCCAGATGGTGCTGGCGACGAAGGCGCCTGTGAAATAAAGCAGTTCCGCCAGAGTCGTCAGGCGCGGCGCGCACAACAGCCAGGTCAGCACGCCCAGGCCGACGATGATGCGCGCGGCGGCACGGCGCATGTCCTCGGCGTTGGCGTGCGGTTTGATGTGCCGCCGGTAAATGTCCTCGACTACCAGGATGCTGGTGGCGGCCAGCAGCGAATCCAGGCTGGAGGACAGCGCCGCGAATACCATCAGCAGTACCAGCACCGCCCCGGTCACGCCCAGCAGGTTAGCGGCCACCATCGGGCCCACCATGTCGGCGGCGGGCACGTTCAGCTGCAGTGCCGGCACCGCCAGTGCGACGAACCCCGCAACGATCGGGATCGGTGCCCACAATAAACCCGCCAGCGTATAGGCCTTGAAGCCCACGCCTGCGCGGAACGAGAAGGCGCGGCTCCACCACACATTGGAGTGAAAGATCTCGCCGATTCCAAACAGCAGGTTGTTGAACAGGAACATGATGGCCGCCGGCATCAACAGGTTGAGTAATTCGGGGCGTTCGGCCATTACCGCGCTATGAATGCTGTCGAAACCCACATGCCGGATCGCCAGCACCGCGATGACGACCAGGCCGACGAGAATCAACAGTGCCTGGATGAAATCGGTGCCGATAACGGCTCGAAAACCGCCGAGCAGTGTATAGCCGACGCAAATGGCCAGGATCACGGTCATGCCGTAGTGATAGGGAATGCCGGTCAGAGCGTGAATCAGGATACCGCCGGCCATGCCCATGCTCACCAGCCAGCCGAGGCTATAGAACAATGAAATGGCCAGAAACACGCGCCACGCGGTGTGACCGTAGCGGACGCGGATGAAGTCCCCGCTGGTATAGGCGTTCGGCATCAAGCGACGAATGCGCGTGGCGAGCGGGGCGAACATCAGCAGGCCAACCGAGCCCAGCGAGTAGCCGAGCATGCCCCACACGCCCATCTGGAACGCCAGTTGCGGCGCCGCCATTGTGGTGTTGCTGGTAACCCAGGTGGCCATAGCCGTGGCCGTGCCCAGCGCCAGGCCAACGCGACGTCCCGCCAGCACGTAATCATCCAGCTGTTGCGCGTGCCGACCCCAGTACCAGCCCAGCGCCACCCACAGCAAGGAAAAGCCGGCGAGTATGGCCCAGCCGATCGACGGATCGAGAATGGCGCTGTTAACGCTGTTCAAGGGTCCACCACGGCTTGCAGTTCCGCAATCGCCTCGTCGGTGGTAAGTACGCGGGCATAGCGGTCTTTCATGGTGGTGATGGTAGCGTTCTGCAGTTCCGGCGTCACCGTCGCGCAGGCGTCCGAGATCAGCGTGACGTAGAAACCGAGGTCGCAGGCATCGCGAATGGCGGTAGACACGCATTCATTACTGTACACGCCGACCACGAACAGGCCGTTGATCTGCAGGTTGCGCAGCACGTACTCGATGTTGGTCGAATTGAAGACGCCACTGGCAGTCTTGTTGATGACGATTTCGTTCTCCAACGGCGCTACCGCGTCAATGAACTCCGCGTCCCTGGAGCCGGGCGGGGCGTGCAGGCCCAGCCGTTTGTGGCCCGGGCTGCGATCACGACCGTCCTGTGTCAATGACTGGATGCGCGTATGGACGACTTCCAGCTCGCGGGCGCGGAATGCCGCCTGCAGTCGCGCGACGTTGGGCAACACGTATTGTTCCAGTCGATCGAAATAGTAATTCTGCGCCTCCGCGGGCACGTTCGTGGTTTCCGTGCTGGCGAAAATGCCGTGGCCGCGTGCGGCGTCGAGGTACTGTATATCGATGCACAGCAGGGCGGTGTTGTGGTGCTCGAGCGATTGCTTGACCGCAGGGACATGCGTGATGGAGCGCCTGTAAGTGTCGCGCAGCGGATCGACGCTGGAGAAGCCTTGCTGGCCGGGTTGTTCCTTGCTCTTGTCGTTCATTCAGCCTGCCAGTCGTTGAAGTGTGTGAAGCAGAACATTGGCGCCGGCCTCGATATCGTTCCAGGCCGTCCATTCGGCCGCGGAGTGGCTGCGGCCTTCCTTGCTGGGCACGAAAATCATGCCGGCGGGCGCAATCGAGGCGATCACCTGGGCGTCGTGCGCGGCGCCGCTGTTGATGTGCGTGGCTTCGATGCCGAGTGTTTCCACGGATTGTTCAACCGCGTGACGTACCAGCGGCGCGCAGGGCACGGGGGCGATTTCGCTCAATACCTCGTATTCAAACATCAGGCCGCGCCGCCGGGCGATGGCCGCCAGGGTGCGCTGCAAGGATTCGCTCAGGCGCGCCAGGGTGCTGGCGTCGGTGTCGCGCACGTCAAGCGAGAACACCGCCTGGCCCGGTACCACGTTGGCCGCACCGGGCAACAGCTCGACGCGGCCGATGGTGGCGACACTGGCGGGGCTGCCGTGCTCTTCCAGCACGCGGTCGATTTGAGTGGCGAATTCGGTCAGGCCCTGGAAGGCGTCGGTGCGCATGTTCATCGGCGTGGTGCCGGCGTGGTTAGCCGTACCGGTCAGTGTTACTTGCCACTTGAACAGGCCGGTGATGGCGTCGACGATACCGACCGGCACGCCCTGACGGTCAAGCACCGGGCCCTGCTCGATGTGTAACTCCACATAGGCATGAATGCTGTCGGCGGTGCGTTGCGCATGCAGCGCGGCGCGTGCATCCATGCCGTGTGCGGCCATGGCATCAACCAGGGTGACGCCGTTAAGATCGCGAGCGCTATGCAGGTAGCCGGGTGTAACCTGGCCGGCAAGTGCCTGGGAGCCGAACAGTCCGCCAAAGCGTCCCTCTTCGTCGCTGAAAGCAATCGCCTCGACCGGGTGCTTGAGGCCGGTGCCGGCTTCCTTGAGCGCGCGTAATGCTTCCAGTGCGCAAAGTACACCGAGCGCGCCATCGAGATGGCCGGCGCCGGGGACGGTATCGATATGCGAGCCCGCCATCACGCTGGCGACACCCTCCCGCCAGCCCAGTCGCGCGTGGATGTTGGCCGCTCCGTCCTGGTACAGCGACAGGCCGGCGTCGTTGATGCGTTGCATCAGCCAGTCGCGTGCCTGCATATCGCCGTCGGAAAAAGCCATCCGGTAGATGCCCTGGTCTTCCCGGCGTCCGATACTGGCGAGCTGGTCGATGTCGGTGCGCAGGCGTTCGGCGTCGATGCGTAAATTATCAGTGCTCATCGATATCGCCTGGCCCCGCCGACAATCAACAGGAGGGTAGCGAAAAACACGACGGCACCGATGGCAAAGAACGTCAGTGCGCGGTTCAGCGGGTGGTGGGCGACGGTAACTTCGACAGGCTCGCTCCAGGCGATGACGCTGCCGTTCTTGTCGAGCTCGCCGGCCCGATAGCTGCGCTGGCCGTCGGCGAGCCCCGATCGCAGCGTGGCACGATCCGGACCTTTATAGATGATGGACGTGTTCGGTGCGTTGCCGCTGGTTTCTTCAATTGCGACCTCGGGAGTACCCACAGACCATTGCAGCTGATAGTAGCCAGCGGTGGCGACACCGGTATCAGATTCGAGTCGCGGCAGGGCGCTGGAGCGTGCCGGCAACGCCGCGAGCAAGATCAGGGCGAGGCATAGCATTCGAATGGCTGGTTTTTGAGCCGAAGACGCCGTGCAATCGTAACAGGCGCTCGGCCGATGGTGTCCATAATTTATGGGCGTACCTCGGCGTTGTTGCTGTTCTTTCGGGTTGCGGAGAGTTCATTCTAACGCATTCTGTTTCGTATGCGTAATTTCAATCCTAATTAAGCAGGTATTCGTCAGATCTCGGTAATTAAGGCGTTTTGATGCAGTATTCGCTCTGCGACCGGATCGGGTCAGTTGCAGGGGATCGAGCATTTTATCGATAGACGATCACCTATCACATCGCGGTGGGACCTCAAGCAGGTCGCAAGGTGGTCGCCTAAAGCGCCTACTGTTGTGTTACGGTGTCGTGCCAGTTAGCGAGAGGGGGGTGCGGGGAGGACTTGAAAGCTTTAACAGGTCTGACTTCTTCAAGACGTTGATGATTCGTGTCGCAACCAGCGTTTAATCGGCGGCCGCACCGACATAGTAGGTTACAAGGCTCATAATAGCAGCGTCCCGGGGTCAGGGCGATCAGTTCGGGTAGGGACAATTGTGAAGGGCGGTGTCACCTATAACACTGTGACAATCAAGGAATTATAATCAATTCTGAAGACGCTCGTAACTGGGGGAGAAGGTGGTCTCCCCTTGGGGACGCCATATTGCCTTGTAAGTAATTGAAAATTAAAAAAATAAAAAATCGGGTTTAACCGAGAAAAATGCCAAGCCCGTAACCTGCGGGTTTAACAAGCAAAAAAACAGGGGGTTCGCGTACCCCGCCTGATGCCACACTATTCCACTTTTCCACGGTTCCCGGCTACAGCGGACAAGATGCTTTCGCTTAAGGGACGGTTGCGCTCAGGAACAAGACTGTCTGAGTGATCCTTTTGCCTTGATACCTGCTAGTTCACCATAGACGAGAATTACCTGTAGGAGGATTGCAGCCTATTTAATAGATATGACAGAGGCACGCAATCGCTATGCAACTGCCTTTAAATCGGAGCTACCTGAACGGCCGCGTAAGACCCCGGAATATGAAAAACCGGCTGAGCGATTTAATGCATGTGTTGCGTCGATCGGTTGAACCCGCCACCCAAAGAGGACGTTCAGTGTTTTAGGTTGAATGCCTTGAAAGCAAGTGAGAAATGATAAAAAGACCCGTTGCCGTCGATGGTCAGGCCGGAGTCAATATGGCGTCTTCCACAAAACCCGATATCATCCTGATGGATCTCAGTCTGCCAGTATGGATGGCTGGGAAGCGACGCGCAAAATCAAGGCCGGTCCGGCCACGCAATCGATTCCGGTGATAGCACTCACTGCACACGCCATGGCGGGTGACGAACAGAAGGCGCGGGAAGCCGGTTGTGATGACTATGACACCAAGCCGGTCAATCTGAAATGCCTGCTCGGCAAAATAGATAACCTGCCGGGCACGCGCTAACCTCCCTGATGTATTGAGTGAGACCAGGGTACGTATGGTATCGTATGAGGCTGGTTATCCCGGAGAATACAGCCAATGAACCCGCTTAAACCTGCCATGTCCGCAGCCATCCTGACTGCCATGTTCCTGGTAACACCATTGGCTTATTCGCATTCTGATTCATGGAAATTTTCTGAAAACAATAACAGTGTGGTTCTTGCCCAGACCAGGGGAGGGGACGCGACCAAAGCCGGGGACGTGAAGATAGAGTTCTACGGCCACATGGCGTTCAAAATTACCTCGCCCGACGGCATTCGCATTCTGGTAGACCCATGGCGGAACGATCCATCCGGGGCATGGGGACTCTGGTTTCCAGGGGAGTTCCCGGCTGTCCCGGTAGACATCGTTCTATCCACCCATGCGCACTTTGATCACGACGCGGTATACCGTGCGCACGCGACGATGGTGCTAGAACGCATGGCCGGCGAGTTTGCGCTTGGGGATGTCCGCATTACCGGTCTGGCTGACAAGCACATGTGCAAGTCCAAGGGCTGGTACAAGTGGACGGAAGCGGCCGCCGAGTTCGGGCAGGAATTTTGCCCGCCGGATAATCCCCTGCATATGGATAATTTTATTCAGATCATCGAAACCGGAGGCTTGCGAATCGCCCACTGGGGGGATAACCGCCCGCAGCCAGCCGGTTTCGTTGATGAGGCGTTGAAGAATGTCGATGTGCTCATCATGAACATCGATGACTCGAGTCACATTCTTTCCTACGACGATGTTGATGCAGCGCTGCTTCGCTACCAGCCCCGGGTTGTTATCCCGGGGCATTACTACACCAAAGGCGCGAGTAGCGTACTCTCTACCCTGAGTACGGCTGAAAAATGGGTCGAGCGCCAGCAGGATGTCGTGCGTCTGAAAAATCCGGAGCTGGTGCTTAACCCGGATACGGTGGCTCCGCTCGAAGGGCGGGTTTATTACTTTGGCATGCATCATGCGAAAGACTGAAACATGAATATGACAGGCATGAACAACCGGCTTATCCCGTGAAGTATCGCCTGACCGAAAACCTGTTATTGCTGCTGTGCCTGTGGCTTCTGTCACCTGGGATGTACAGTTTTGCCAGCCCGCCGGGCAGCGAGACTACCACCGGGCAGATTACCGCGGTCGCGCTCAGCGAAGCGGAACAACGATGGATTCAGGAGCATCCGGTCATCCGCCTGGGGGTCGATCCTGCCTGGCCACCGTTCGATTTTATTGACGGGTATGGTGCGCACAGCGGCATGGCGGCGGACTTCCTGCGCCTGCTTGGCCAGAGGCTCGCGCTTACCTTCGAGCTCGCCCCCGGACTTGACTGGGACCAGGTGCTACAAGGGGCGCGTGATCGTAGCCTGGACCTGGTATCGCTCAGCCAGGAGACCCCGGCACGTAGCAAGTATCTGCGTTTCAGTGATACGGTGACGTCCGTCCCCTGGGTGGTTATCAGCCGCAGGGATTTTAAAAGGGTAAGCGGTCTTGAGGATCTCTCCGCACACCGGGTCGCCGTGGTCAAGAACTACGCGATCGTGGACCTCGTCAGGAACACACTCCCTGACACTGAAATTCACGAAATGGATTCTTCACTGGATGCATTGCGCGCAGTTGCCTCCGGCCAGGTCGATGCGATGGTGGAAAATCTTGCCGTTGCCAGTTACCTGATATCCGAGAACAACCTGGTCAACCTGACGGTTGCCACGGATTCCGGGTTCGACATGATGCAGCTTGCGTTCAGCGTACGTTCCGACTGGCCGGAACTTCTCGGACTCCTGAACAAGGCAGTCGCTAGCCTTACCCGCGATGAGATTCAGGCCATTAAAAACCGCTGGGGCATTCAGCTCTCCGCGCCGTCGCCATCCCCGCAGACCGGTGCTCTGGAATTGACCGCCGATGAAATGGCCTGGATCGAAGAGCATCCGGTCATCCGTGCCCACAATGAATCAGGCTATGCCCCGTTTAATTTCAGCGTTGACGGTGAGCCGAGAGGATACGCTGTAGACTATATAAAGCTCCTGGCTTCGCAGGCCGGGCTCGAGGTGGAGTTCGTCGGCGGCCGCAGCTGGAAGCAATTCATGGATATGATTCGGATCGACGAGCTTGACGTCCTGATAAACGTGACGCCGTCGCCCGAGCGCAAGCAGTTCATGCACTTCACTGACCAGTATGTCCACTCCCCGTCAGTGGTGATTGTCAACGATCAGGGCCCCCGGATTGAATCCTTGCCGGATCTGCGCGGCAAAAGAGTCGCAGTAACCGAGGGCTATTTCCAGCAGGGTTATATGGAGCGGGAAATTCCGGAGGCTGAACTGATCCTCACAGACAGCAACCTGGAAGCTCTTTTTGCCGTACTGGATGGCCGTGCCGACGCAATGCTGGGATCCTTCAATGCTGTGAATTACCAGATGGAAGAACACAGCCTGACGGGGCTGCAGGTTGGCTTCCTGACGAATATCCCTGAGCTGACCATGACCAACGCCTTTGGCGTCCGTCTGAGCGCCCCCCTTCTGCGGGACATCTTGCAAAAGGCGATGGCTTCAGTTGACGAAGCCGAGATAACCGCGCTGCGCAAGAAATGGCGGCTGGGCGGTGACCGGCAGGCAGCGGCGAATCTCAATACCGTATGGTGGCTGGTCGGCGGAATGGTCAGCCTTTTCCTGCTACTGATGTTGCTGAATATCATCAGCCGCCGCTTTACTGCGGGCGAGGGACCCATACTACAGACGGGCACACTTCGCTTTCGGATTCTTATTTATAGCTTCCTCAGTGTTTTCGTTGTACTGATCTCCAGCGTTGGATGGTTTGCGCTGGAAAGCATCCATGAAAAAGTGCTGCGAGACGTAAGCAGGAACCTTGAGACTGCGCTGGTGACTGCCGCCGACCGACTCAATATCTGGGTGCAACTGCGGACGGGTGTACTCAAGCATATCAGCATGGATTCGGTGCTGATCCGACAAACAGAGGAATTACTGGCTGTCGCGGCAAATCCCGAATCGCTGTTGAACTCGGCAGAACTGGAGAGTATTCGTCGAACCCTGGCTAAAAGCCAGAGTGACATGGGCCTTGGGTTTTTTGTCATTGACCGCGACGGAACCAGTGTTGCGTCCGCCAGGGATTCCAATATCGGTACCCGAAACCTGATTTCAATGCAGAGACCAAAACTGCTTGATCGGGTGTTCGCCGGCGAAGCGGTATTTATACCGCCGATATATTCTGACGTAACGATAGACGACAGGCGTATCGAAAACACAACGAGTCTCTTCATCGCAGTTCCGATTCGGGGCGACAGCGGAGACGTCATTGCCGCGCTGACGATGCGACTTGATCCCGCGGAAGGATTCTCCAGTGTGTTGCGGCTCTCAGGCGTTGGCGAGAGCGTTGAAAGTTACGTGTTTGATCGAACCGGGTTATTAATGTCGCCGAGCCGCTTTGAAAACGAGTTACAAGACATCGGGCTGCTCAGTGAAGGTGAGTCCAGCATCCTCAATATACAGGTTCGTGATCCAGGTGGTGATATGACGGAGGGTTTCCGTTCCGACCTTCCGCGTGCGGAGCAACCGCTGACATTGATGGCGGAGAGTGCCATTGCCGCCAGTGCCGGGGCAGGTGGCCGACGCTCTCCCGTACAAATAAATCTGGAGGGATATCGAGACTATCGGGGGGTACCGGTGTTCGGCGCGTGGATGTGGGATGGCAAGCTTGGGCTCGGGTTGACCAGCGAAGTTGATGTTGCCGAAGCAATGTCCACGTTTACGATCGTGCGGTTAACGGCGATGGGCGTATTCGGTGTTACGTTGTTGCTCGCGCTGGGCGGGATCGTATTCGTTCTCGTCATGGGCGAGAGGACAAACAAGGCATTGTTGCGTGCCAGGGATGAGCTTGAGGGCCGGGTCGAAACGCGGACCAGGGATTTACTTAAAGCGAACAAGCAAACAGAGATGATCCTGGAAAATGCGACTAACGGGATTCTGACAATTGATGATAACCAGATCGTTGTGGGTTTCAACCCTGCGGCGGAGGAGATATGGGGCTACAAGGCGAACGAAGTCCTTGGCAATCCGATCACCATGTTACTCCCGGAGTATGCGCGAAAAGACCACCTGAAGAATGTTCACCGGTTCCGGGATTCGGACATCTCCAGCAAAGAACTGGAGAGCCGGGGCATGATGTTGTCGGGCCTGACCAGGGACGGCGTCGTTTTCCCGGCAGAAGTGGGTATTTCGAAAAATAACGTCGATGGCGAAATGTATTACTCCGCCTTTATTATCGATGTGACAGAGCGACAGAAAGCAGAAGCCGAAATTCTTGAAGCGAAGCGAGCAGCCGACGGGGCCAACCAGGCCAAAAGTGCTTTTCTCGCCAACATGAGTCATGAGTTACGTACGCCGATGAACGCCATCCTCGGCTACAGCGAGATGCTGATAGAGGAGGCCGAGGACGTCGGCCAGGATGACTTTATCCCCGACCTGAAGAAGATCAACCAGGCCGGTACCCATCTGCTGTCATTGATCAATGATGTGCTGGACCTGTCCAAGATCGAATCCGGTAAAATGGAGGTTTACGCAGAAGTGTTTGACGTGGGGGGCCTGATAAACCAGGTCGCCGGTACCGCACAACCACTGATGAGCAAGAACAACAACAGGTTCAAAATTGAACGTGGCGAGCAACTCGGCCATGCTCACCAGGATATCACCAAGCTGCGCCAGTCACTGTTGAACCTGTTGTCCAATTCCGCCAAGTTTACCCATGAAGGCACCATTACCCTGAGCGTGGCGCGTGAACAGACGGATGGCGTGGAGTGGTTATCCTTTGTGGTGAATGACAGCGGCATCGGCATCGCGGAAGACAAGCTGGAGCATGTATTCGAAGAATTCAGTCAGGCGGACAATTCGACGACGCGCGATTATGGCGGCACCGGTCTGGGTCTGGCGATCTCGCGACGCTTCTGTCAGATGTTGGGCGGTGATCTGAGCGTCGCCAGCCAGGTGGGTTTGGGTTCCACGTTTACTATCCGTCTGCCGGCCCTGCTGCCAGGGGCTGAAGTGCCGCCGGAAGCCTCGTCGCAACTGATCAATGAAAATGATCATGCGCCAGGTGATATCGAAAAGGTCAAGCCAGGAAGCACCATATTGGTCATTGACGATGATCCGGAGGCCGGTGAGCTCATTGAACGAAATCTTGTGAGAGATGGTTTCAATGTCGTCAAGGCAACCAGCGGCGAACAGGGGTTGCGCCTGGCGCATGAATTACAGCCCGTCGCCATCACGCTGGATGTCCTGATGCCCGATATGGACGGCTGGTCGGTTTTACGCGCATTGAAAGCAGATCCGGTGCTGTGCGATATACCGGTGATCATGTTGACCATGCTGGAGGACCGGAGCCGGGGTTATTCACTTGGCGCGGTCGATTACCTGACCAAACCGGTTGGCCGCGAGGAACTTCATAAAGCGTTGAGCCGCTACAGCACTGTCGATGGCGGCAGTAAAGTGCTGCTGGTTGACGACGACGTGGAAGGTCGTGAAATGATGGCGCGTAACCTGGAGAAGGCTGGCTGGGTAATGTCCGAAGCCGGTAATGGACAGGAAGCCCTGGATATTATGGATTCTGCTCAACCACAGTTGATCTTGCTGGATTTGATGATGCCGGTGATGGACGGGTTTGGTTTCCTGTCAGCGATGAGAGCGCGACCGGAATGGCAACATATACCGGTCATCGTTATTACCGCCAAGGAACTGACCGGAGAGGACCGTGAGCGCTTGAACGGCATGGTTGAGGAGGTGCTGGAAAAGAGTGCCGACACGAGTGATGACTTGCTGCAACGAGTGCGTGAAGCGGTTTCAAGGTGCGATGTTGAGTAACAGGAAAGCCTGGATAGAACGATGAGCAAAATACTTCTGGTAGAAGACAACGAAATGAACCGCGACATGCTGTCGCGCAGACTGGAGCGCAAGGGTTTCAAGGTGGTCATCGCCGTCGATGGCCAGGCCGGAGTCGATATGGCGTCTTCCGCAAATCCCGATATCATACTGATGGATCTAAGCCTGCCGGTAATGGATGGCTGGGAAGCCACTCGCCGTATCAAAGCGGAACCTACCACGCAGGGTATCCCGGTGATTGCACTTACTGCCCACGCCATGGCCGGTGATGAGCAGAATGCACGCGAGGCTGGCTGCGATGACTACGATACCAAACCGATCAATCTTAACCGCCTGCTCGGCAAGATCGAGAAATTTCTGGGCAGTACCTGATCAATCCGTGTTGACCACTATATGTCGTTTGTTGGCCGGTTGAAGAAGCTCTGGTTGTAGGGCGTGAACTGGCAACTGTAAACAGACCTACAGGAACCTGGCCCAGATCGGCAACCATCTAACCGAATCAGACCTTCAATACCCATCTATCTTAAGGTACGCTTTGTGGCTGAATAAAACATATCAGTACGTAGAGTATCTAAACATAATCAACCATGGAGAGATTGGTCATGCCTGAAAAACCTCGTCGTAGGTTACTAAAACCCATTATCGTAGTTAGCGGCGTGATTATCGCGTATGCAGTAGTGATGCTGACCAACATCAATGTCGATCTTTCGGTTACATCAGCCCAAGCTGGCGTTTCATCGAACCTTTCACCGGTGAAAGCAATGCCTAACCGAGATGCCTACTTTCCCGGTACCGAGGACTTGGCCCCGAATGAAATGCGCGTAATCTCACTGGGGACTGCAATGCCGTTCCAAAGACCCGCACAGGCCGCCCCCAGCTTTTTAGTAGAGTTGGGAAACGGTGACAAATTTCTCTTTGATATAGGTACCGGCTCCGCAGAGCGATTGGCTGCGCTTCAAATACCTTACGATTATTTGAATAAGGTATTTCTTGGACATTTGCATGCGGACCATATGGGTGACTTTCCAGCACTCTGGGTGGGTGGAACCATCAACAATCGAACTGTACCCCTTGAGGTCTGGGGGCCAAGTGGATCTGAGCCACAGTATGGAACCAAGCACGCAATGGATGGGCTGAAACAGTTTTATAACTGGGATATCGCAACGAGAAGAGGTGCATTTGACGCGAAGGGACAAGAACTGATTGTGCATGAATTTGATTATCGTGGAGAAAACAAGGTTATCTACGAAGAAAACGGGGTAACGATTCGCTCATTCCCTGCTGTCCATGCATTTGATGGCCCTGTCAGTTTTCGCCTTGATTGGAATGGGCTGTCGTTTGTATTCAGCAGCGATACTTTTCCAAACAAATGGTTTAATGAGTATGCGAAAAACGCTGATATCGTGATCCATGAATGCTTTGTTACGGTGGACGACTTAATTAACCGAATGAATTTTCCGGTTGAAAGGGCGCTGTTAGTTGGTGCGCAGGTTCATACACCACCTGAAGCATTTGGGAAAGTTATGAGTATCGTGAAGCCGAGGATGGCGGTTGCGTATCATTTCATAAACGATTTTGACACTGCTCCCAATATTCAGGAAGGCATTAGAAAGACTTACGATGGACCACTTACGCTCGCAAAGGATATGCTTGTCTGGAATGTGACAAAGGAAGATATCAAGGTGAGGGAGATCGTTTACAATGAGAATGTTTGGACGGCTCCAATTGTCAACCAAGGTGTAGTTGATACAAGTCTTCGGGAAAGTGAGTCTGATTACATAAAAAGTGGCGTTGCTGATTTTTCTGACGTGATTGGTGACTTGTATAAACGTATTA
>Ga0316197_10000360_pt1 | contig 32316 bp, 24 predicted proteins | sample OudBiesiAoxic_MG_FD_204939 | JGI IMG/M metagenome (GOLD analysis project Ga0316197, IMG submission 204939) | Coastal sediment microbial communities from Oude Bieten Haven, Netherlands - site A oxic | ecosystem: Environmental > Aquatic > Marine > Coastal > Sediment | place: Netherlands... | reverse complement strand
GTTGACCCCCGACCTTCAAGTCATCGATGGGGCTGGGAAGTTCTCCGACACGGCAGTCGTCGGCGGACTGCGTGCCCGGATCTCTTTCTGATACCAAGACACCATCGCAATTTTCACCAAAACCAAAACCAAAACCGACCGATAAAAATGAAACGAAAATCCATCACCCGCCTTACTGTGGGGTTTGCCCCGGTGCTGCTGCTAGCAGCCTGTGCCGGAACCTCTGGCTATGACATGGCCGACGCCAACGACGACCAGAAGGTCGGCCCGAAGGAATTCGAAAGCTACATGCTCGAAGCGGTCTTCGCAGAAGCCGATGCGGATGGGAATGCGAAGGTCACCTTCGAGGAATGGAAGGCGGCCAACCCGAATGCCGATCCCGAAAAGTTCCTCGCCCCGGACACCAACGGTGACAAGATGGTCTCGCCCAAGGAGGCCGAGGTCCATTTCGCTAAGCAGGGAACCTGGAACGACCTCTTCGCCAAGATGGACACCAACAATGACGGCTATGTCAGTTCGGCGGAGGCGGTCGCCTTCCGCGACAAGATGGCCGCGCAATCCGGCACTCCAGTTCAGAAACTCAACCAAGCCGCCCAATAGCCATGAAAACCAATCGCATCTACCAATTCATCAGTCTCCTGCTCATCGCTGGCACCATGTCGTCCTGCTCAACTCACCCGGATCCCTACGTCCGGGCGGGACGCAATCGGGGCATGGCCGCCGGAGCCATCACCGGGGCCGTCATCGGCAACAACGTCAAGGGCGGCAACTCTTGGGGCGGCGCCGCCATCGGGGCCGCAGTGGGTGGACTCGCCGGCGACCGCCGCGGGAAGACCAACTCCATGTATTACGGGCGACGCTACTACTAGCCGAAGCCACGTCCTCTATCCGAATGGACTAGCAATGATCTAAAGCGTGATTCTCAAAGTCCTATCCCGACTGGCGCTATTCCAAAGAATCCCGAGGGCAAACCCGATTCGCAACATGCGCCGTCCAGCACCTGGATTACAAATCCAGGTGCTGGACGGCATTCCGACTCTGGGGCGCGCCTCCATCAATCCGAACCACCAATCCCCGAGACAACACAAAACAAGATGAAACCAATCGCTATCAACCCACTGATCATTTCTGCTATCTCAGGCATCGGCATTCTCTGCTGCGGATGCCAGGAGAAGTCGGAGGAAAAGACGGACGACACTTCCGTGGAAGAGGCCGCCGCCACCGAGATCAGCAACAACCTCGATCTGGAGGTCGTGATCTCGGTGTTCGGGGAATCCGAAAACCTGGAGGACTTTGAGAACAAGCTCAACGAGCCGGAGAGGCAGATTTCAAACCTGGATCTGAATGAGGATGGCGAGGTGGACTATCTGAGGGTTGTCGAGAGCGCCATGGACGATACCCATCTGGTAAACGTCCAGGCGGTGATCGGCGAAGACCAATATCAGGACGTGGCCAGCTTTGACGTCGAACGGGACGAGCAGGGGCAAACACAGGTGCAGGTGGTGGGCGATCCATATGTGTATGGCCCGGACTATGTCATCCGACCTACCTTCGCCCGCGCGCCGCTCGTTCTCGCGTGGTTCTGGGGCTCGTCCTACCGCAGCTGGAGCTCTCCTTACCGCTGGGGTCACTACCCATCCAACTATCGCCCTTGGCGCTCATGCTCTCACACGGATTACCGCAAGAGGGTGACTCACCACCGCAATACGAAGCACGTCTACCATTACGGTTCGTCCAAGAGAAGCAAGAACTCGGTCACCCTCTACAGCAAGTCGAAGCGCAGTGATTATGCCTCCAGGCACCCTAGCAAGTCGTTCGCCAAGAGAAACAAGGGCGTCGAGAACCGCTACAAGCTCGATCAGAAGAGAGGCAAGACCAAGGTCAAAGTAGCAGACAAAAAGCGCCCTGTTGCCAACCAGAAGCTTCCGGCCCAGCCCCCCAAACCGACAGGCAAACCATCGAAGCCCGCGACCAAACCATCGCAACCCAACACCAGGCCGACACAACCCGCGACCAAACCGTCGAAACCCAGCACCAGACCGACGCAACCCGCGACCAAACCGTCGAAACCCAGCACCAGGCCGACACAACCCGCAGCCAAACCGTCGAAACCCAGCACCAGGCCGACACAACCCGCGACCAAGCCGTCGAAGCCCGCGGCTAAACCCACGTCGAAACCGTCGAAGCCTGCGTCCAAACCAGCCGCCAAACCTTCTGGGAAATCCGGCTCGAAACCAGCAAAACAACCAACATCAAAATCGAAAGACAAGAAATGAAGATCCAAATGCTACAGTCCACTTCCCCGATCATCGCTGTGGTGCTCGCCGCCGCCACGCTCGCTCCCCGCGCCTTCGGTCAGGAAGAGGGCGCCGCCGATCTGGCCCAGGAGCTCACCAACCCGGTGGCGGATCTTGTCAGTATCCCGATCCAGTACAACTTCGACTACAACATCGGGATGTTCGACGACGGCTACAAGGTGCAGGCCAACGTCCAGCCGGTGATCCCATTCGACTGGAATGAAGACTGGAACCTGATTACCCGCACGATCGCTCCGGTCATCTATCAAAAGGACCTCTTTCCAGGCTCCGGGTCGCAATTCGGTCTTGGCGACATCAGCCTGAACCTGTTTCTATCACCGAAGGAACCGACCGCGGGCGGATTAACTTGGGGTGCCGGTCCGATCTTCCTCCTCCCGACCGCCACCGACTCCCTGCTGGGCGGGGAGAAATGGGGCATCGGGCCGTCCATGGTGGCACTCAGGGTCCAAGGGCCCTGGACCTACGGAATGCTTGCCAACCAGCTCTGGTCCATTGCCGGCGACGACGACCGGGCGGATATCAACAACACTTTCCTGCAGCCATTCGTCGCCTACACCACGCCGACTGCCCTGACCCTTTCCCTCCAGAGCGAGACCAATTACAGCTGGACTACCGACCAGTGGTCGATCCCGATCAACTTCGCCGCCGCCCAGCTGGTGAAGATCGGTGATCTACCGGTCAGCCTCCAGGCCGGCGTCGGATACTGGGCGGAGTCTTCGGACACTGGCCCGGAAGGGTTTCGCTTCCGCCTCCAGACGACACTGGTGCTTCCCAAGTGACCGACATTTTACGATCGAGTTCATCAAACAATGACCAGGATCCGGACGCTCTCCACGATGGCGGGGATCGGATGACACCGCGAGCCAATCCATCAAACGACAAGACCGTATGAAACCTATCAGCACTCCCACAGGCATGGCGATGTTCGCCGTGTCTACCACGCCAAGAAAGAAAATAACTTTTATGAAACGAACCACCCAGACAACCATCGCGCTCGCCCTCGCCGGCATGAGCATCCCGGCTTTCGCCCAGGACGCCAACCTTGACGTGGACGATGTCACCCTCGGAAAGGCGGAGTATTCGCCCTACCTCGACCAGGGCTACCCGGACCGCGTCTACTTTGGCGACACCCACCTGCACACCTCCTACTCCACCGATGCCGGGATGTTCGGCACGCGGCTTGATCCGGAGGATGCGTATCGCTTCGCGCTCGGCGAGGAGGTCACCTCGAACACGGGGCTGCGCGTCCGGCTGCAACGCCCGCTCGATTTCCTGGTCGTCGCCGACCATGCCGAGAACCTCGGTCTCGCACCGATGATCGAGGAGTCCAACCCGGATCTGCTCAAGTCGCCGTGGGGTCGCAAGGTGCACGACATGGTCAAGAGCGGCGACGGGGGAGCTGCCTACGCGGAGTGGGGCAAGGGCATGGAAACCCGGCAGGATCCTTTGAAAGGCAGTGAGGCCATCACCCGCTCGATGTGGGAGCGCCTCACCACCTTCGCCGAGAAATACAACCAGCCCGGCAAGTTCACCGCCCTCATCGGCTTCGAGTGGACCTCCAGCCCGGACGGCAACAACCTGCATCGCAACGTCATCTTCCGCGACGGCAAGGCCGAAGCCGACCAGGTCCTGCCGCTTTCGCAGTATGACACCACCGATCCCGAGGAGCTGTGGCAGTGGATGGGCGACGTCGAGGAAAAAACCGGTGGCCGCCTGCTCGCCATCCCGCACAACGGCAACCTCTCCTGCGGCCTGATGTTCGATGACATCACGCTCACCAACAAGCCGCTCGACCGCGACTATGCCGAGCGCCGCATGCGCTGGGAGCCGCTCTACGAAGTCACGCAGATGAAGGGCGATGGAGAGGCCCACCCGGCGCTCTCGACCAACGACGAGTTCGCGGACTTCGAGACCTGGGACAAGGGCGGATTTGGCGTGACCAAGCACAGCGCCGACATGCTGCCACGCGAGTACGCCCGCGAGGCCCTCAAGCGTGGCATCCAGTATGAGGAGAAGTTCGGCGCAAACCCGTTCAAGTTCGGCATGATCGGCTCGACCGATGCGCACACCTCGCTGGCCACCACTACCGAGGACAACTTCTTCGGCAAGATCTCCCCACTCGAGCCCTCCGCCGATCCCGACCGCTTCAACGAGGTGATCACTGGCCGGTTCGTTACGGACCCGACGCAGCAAAACACGGCCTGGCAGTCCAGTGCTTCCGGCCTCGCCGCCGTCTGGGCGACCGACAACACCCGCGAGGCGCTCTGGGATGCCATGGCCCGCAAGGAGGTCTACGCCACCACCGGCACACGGCTCATGGTGCGCGTCTTCGCCGGCTACAACTTCGTGGAGGACGATGTGCATCGCCACGACTTCGCTAAGTATGGCTATCAGAAGGGCGTGCCGATGGGCGGCGACCTGGCCAGCGCACCCGAGGGCAAGGTGCCCTCGCTGCTGATCCGCTCCCTGCGCGACGTCGACGGCGCCAACATCGACCGCATCCAGGTCGTCAAGGGCTGGATGGACGCGAAAGGCGAACTTCAGGAGAAGGTCTACGACGTCGCCTGGTCGGGTGACCGGAAATTGGGCGCCGATGGCAAGTTGCCGCCGGTGGGCAACACCGTGGACGTGGCAGATGCCAGTTACACCAACACCATCGGTGATCCGCTGTTGCTGGCCTACTGGAAAGACCCCGACTTCGATGCCAAGGAGCGCGCCTTCTACTACGTCCGTGTGATCGAGATCCCCACCCCACGCTGGACCACTTACGACGCGAAGTTCTTCAAGGTGAAGTTGCCGGAAGGTTGCCCCACTGCCATCCAGGACCGCGCTTACACGACCCCGATCTGGTACACACCGTAACTCAAAGAAAAGAAACTACAGATGAATCAACAAGCTACCCAGATCATACTCGCGCTGGCCTTCGCAGGCACCGCCCTGCCGGCCTTCGCCCAGGACGCCGCGTCGGCGGAAACCGCAAAGCCGAAACTGATTCTCCAGATCACGGTCGACCAGTTGCGGGGCGATCTGCCTGGGCGGTACCTCGATCGCATGGGTGAGGGGGGATTCCGCTACCTGCTCGAGAAGGGGGTGGTCTACGCCAACGCCCACCACGCCCACGCCAACACCGAGACCATCGTCGGCCACACCACTCTCGCGACTGGTGCCCATCCCGCCGTTCACGGCATGATCGGCAATGTCTGGTTCGACCGTGGCAGTGGCGAATTCACCTACAATGTCGAGGACGAGCGCTATGGCCTGTTGACCGAGGGCGCGGACGTCGACAAGGGATCAGAGATCGATCCCACCCAGAAAATCGCCCGCACGGAAGGCCGCTCGCCCGCGGTGATTCTCTCCTCGACATTCGGCGACGAGTTGGCGATCCACACCACCGGGAAAGCGAAGGTGTTCGGGGTTTCCATCAAGGACCGTGGCGCGATCTCGATGGCCGGTCACGCCGGCAAGGCGCTCTGGTTCTCCAAGGCCGCCCAGCAATGGATCACCAGCAAGTTTTACTACGAAGCCTATCCGGATTGGGTTGCGTCCTTCAACGAGGCAGAACCTGCCAAGCGCTTCGCCAACAGCGGTTGGGCACTGATGCACGATCGTTCGACCTATCTGTTCGGTGAACGCGACGACCAGGAATGGGAAACCAACATGCTACCCTTCGGCCGGGTGTTTCCGCACCGATTCGGACCGGCGGACAGCAAGGGCTTCGCCACCTTTCTCACCATGAGCCCGGCCGGCGACGAGCTGACACTCGATTTCGCCAAGGCCCTGATCGAGAACGAGAGCATCGGTGCCGACGCGGTGACTGACTACCTGTCTGTCAGCTTTTCTTCCACCGACTACGTCGGGCACGTGTTCGGCCCATCCAGCCTCGAGTCCGAGGATAACTTGCTACGGCTCGACCGCACCCTTGCCGCCCTCTTCGGGTTCGTTGACGAGAAGGTCGGGCTGGACAACACCCTGATCGTGCTCTCCGCCGATCACGGAGGACCAGAGGCGCCGCCGGATCTTCAGCAATACGGCTTCGAGACCAACTATGTGAGACCGGACACCTGGGAGAAAGAAGCGGGGTTCGCGGCGCTGAAGAAACGATTCGGCATCGCCGAACCGCTCATCCGGCAATACTCCCACCCCTACCTCTACCTGAACCGCGAGCTCATCGCGGAGAAAGGGCTCTCGCTGGGCGAGGTCGAGGAAGCGGTCGCCACCGAACTGGTCAAGTTCGAAGGCGTCGCCCTGGCCGTCTCCAGCACGGCGATGGCGGAGGGGCGGCTCCCCGACACGCCGCTGCTGCGTTCGGTATTGAACAACTACAATCCGCGCCGCTCCGGCGAGATCTACGTCGTGTTCCAGCCGAACTGGTTCATCAACGACTTCGACGGCCTCGCGGTTGCGGCGACCCACGGGTCTCCCTGGCGCTACGACACCTTCGTCCCAGTGATTTTCGCCGGCGCCGGGCTCGAACCACGCAAGGTCTATCGCGAGATCCACACGGTGGACGTGGCCCCGACGCTCGCCGCCGCAGTCGGCACCAAGCCGCCCTCCGGAACCCGCGGCAAGGTCCTCGTCGAGGTCATGGAGAAGTGATCATTCCAATCAAACAAATCGTTAGCAATCTAGATTCGAAAGCAACATGAAAAATTCAATCTTATGGTCTATGGCTGTGGCATTAACTTTCAACCTTCCAGCCTATGGACAGGAACAACCGACTGAGCCTCTCGGCGGGAAACCTCCGGTTGGGGCGAAGCCATCCCAAACCGATTTCGATTACCAAGTCAAATACCAGCGTGCTTTTGAGGCTGTGATCTGGTCAATGCCGGCCGTCGGCATCAACGGGTTTCTTCGCGGCTTCACAGATATTGGTGGTACGGCTAATGTCATCGTCGCCTATTCCAAACCGGCCAAGCCAAATTTGGAGGCGTTGACGGCAAACAACCAGGTGCCATACCTTTCCGCACAAACCGATCTGCGAAAGGGGCCGGCCGTGCTAGAAGTGCCGGCTGCCACCGACAAGGGTAGTCTCTACGGTCAGATCGTCGATCACTGGCAGATTACCATCGCCGATATCGGGCCGTCAGGCCTTGATGATGGCAAGGGTGGTAAGATCCTGCTGACTCCCCCCGGTTACGCAGAGGAGATCCCCCCCGGTTATATCGAAGTGAAAAGCCCGAGTTATCGAGTGGCATTTGCCTTCCGTACCGTGCCCGGCCCAGAAAGCACACCGGAGGAAGTCTACGAGTATATCAAGACCCTGAAAATGTACTACTTGTCGGAACTGCCGGACCCCAAACCCACCCAGTTTGTCGACCCGAATGACATGCGTCTTTCGACGCTGCCGTTCTACGACGAGCGTTGGTTTGAGGAACTCCATGACATCATCAGTGTCGAAAACGTATTCCCGCGTGACAAAGTGATGATGGGCATGCTGGCCTCACTCGGTATCCAGAGGGGTAAACCCTACAATCCGGACGCCCAAACTAAAAAGGCCATGCGCCAGGCAGTCACTGACGCCTATTTCTATATGCAACAGCGATTTCTCCATCCAGATGATCCATCCAGGCTCAGGTGGAAAGACAAGCAATGGTATAACACGCTCTTCTGCGATGAGAACCAGGAGTTTGCTTATGATTACGAGGACAGGATCGATCTCATCGGTCGTGCCGATCGTTTTTATCCGGGAACGTTCTACCCAAAGAAACTTAGCCCGAAGCCCGCGGTTGAGTATGTATACGCGGTGGCCGACAATGACGGGAATCCGTTAGAGGAGGGCAAGACCTACTCGTTGACCATCCCGGCTAAGGTTCCGGTCGAACAGTTCTGGTCGCTGGTCGTCTACGATCTGGAGACTTTTGCCTTCATCTACAGTCCGCAAGAGCGGCCCGGTTTGTCATCCTTTGATCTGCCGGATATGCAAAAGAACAGTGATGGCAGTGTGACAATGTATTTTGGTCCGAAGCCGCCAAAGGGTCAGGAGAAGAACTGGATCCCCACTGAGGGCAAACGGCCGATGCCTATCGTGCGCTTTTATGGCCCCACCGAGGAATACCACAACCGGTCCTGGGAACTGCAGGACGTGAAATTGGAAAAGGAAGAGCCGAAGAAAGAAGACAAGTAGATCAACTTCCCAACAATCAAAAATAGAAAACAGATGAATATGACCAAAACAAAATATCCCGTTGTTTTAACAGCGTCGGTTCTGATGCTTGGCTCTTTTACATGGGCTCAAGAGCCGCAAAAGCCGAAATACTCGGCTGATGTACCGGAATCCATCCTTACCCCGGACAAGGTAGAAACCGAGCGGCTCGGCACCTTGGAGTTTTTTGACGGTATGCCCGCCGAGGAGACCATCAAGAAGGTTTACGACAATCTGGACTACATCCGTGGCGTCGAGGCCTTTCTTAACGGCATGCCGGCGGCTGCGATGTATAAGATGTGTACCGGATTCGAAAAGGTCGGTATTCCCGCCCACACCGTCGCCATCAGCGAAGAACTTTTGGATGCCCGCACGTTGTGGCTGACCCCGAACTCGACGACGGTTTATGTCACGACCTGTCTGGATCTCAAACAAGGGCCGGTTGTCGTAGAGATTCCGCCCGGCGTCCTGGGTGCCGTTAACGATGCATTTTTCCATTGGGACACCGATATCGGCGTGACTGGGCCGGATCAGGGACGTGGCGGGCGCTATCTTTTCCTACCGCCACATTATGAAGGCCCGGTTCCCCAGATCGGTTTCCATGTCGTACGCACAAGGACATACAGGCACTGGGTGTTGGCCCGCGCCTTCGTGATCGATGGCGATATTAAGGCTGCGGTTGCTGGCATCAAGGCCGATACGAAGGCCTACCTATTCTCGGAAGCCAAGAGCCCGCCGAAACAAACTTTCGTGAACTTTTCCGGAAGCCTGATGAACACTGTCCACGCCAGCGATGTGACTTTTTACGACGAGTTGAACGCGGTCGTTCAATACGAGCCAGCGGATACCTTCAATCCGGAGCTCACCGGCCTATTCGCATCGATCGGGATCAAAAAGGGACAGCCGTTCGCGCCCGATGAACGAATGAAGAAAATCCTCACGGAGGCTGCCGCCGTCGGTAACGCTACCGCCCGCGCGTTAGGGTTCCGCCCGCGCAATAAGTCGGCCTATTACTATCCGGATCGTCAGTGGTATACAGGTTTTGCCGGTGGCCATGACTTCATGAACAACGGCGAGCTGGTTCTCGATGATCGCATTATGTTTCACTATGTCGCTACCGGTATTACTCCTGCCATGGCCACGCCGCAAGTAGGAACAGGATCGGTCTACGCATCTGCGACCAAGGACGTTAAAGGCGAGCACCTCGATGGTGGTAAAACATACAAAGTGACTCTACCCGCACCGATACCGATGAACAACTTCTGGTCATTCATGGTCTATTCCGGTCAACATCGCTCGATGCTGGAAACCGATCAAAAGGCAGCAGGTCTAGACAGCAACAGCCCATCCATTAAACAAAACGATGATAAATCTTATACGGTTTGGTTCGGGCCTGAAGCACCAGAAGGTCACGAGGGCAATTGGGTTCAAACGCTTCCCGGAAAAAGCTACCTGGCCATGCTACGACTCTATGGCCCACTGGAACCGTGGTTCGACAAAACCTGGAAGCCTGGCGATTTGGAGCTTGTGGAGTAGTCGGCACTCTCACTTGTCCCTTTGCCCATCAATCGAAGGAAAGTTGAAACAACCATATTTAAAGAATTTGAATGCCGAGTCTAGGCAAGCCCGACGTCGAGAAGATGCAGTCCTGAAACCCTCCCAAGGCGGAGATGGTCAAGGCGAAGTGAATGACTGAACGAATTAGAAAGAAACGAACCACCATGAAACGAACCACCATTATGAGAAAATCATTTCCGATCCTATTGAGCATTCCCACGGCCTTGGCTTTGCTGGTCGTTCCTGCCATCGCGGCGGAAGGCCCCGCCACCGGCTCCGATTCTAAAGTCTCGAAAAAAGGGGAGGTGAAGGGAAAAAAAACCTATTCGCCCTATGCAAACACTGAACACCCGAACCGTGTTTTATGGGGCGAGACGCACGTTCACACTTCCTACTCATGGGACGCGGGCTTGGTGGGATGCACTCTTGGCCCGGGGGATGCCTTCCGTTTCGCCAAGGGCGAGCAGGTGGTCGCGAGTTCCGGCCAGCCGGTCAAGCTGGTTCGCCCCCTCGATTGGCTTGTCGTGGCTGACCATGCGGAGAGCCTTGGTGTCGCCGTGCTCGTCGAGCGATCAGACCCTGCCATCCTCAAGAGTGATGTCGGCCGGAAGACTCATGATTTGTACAAAGAAGGTAAGATCGCCGAAGCATTCAATATGTGGGGATTGAACGCCATCGTTCCCGGAAAAGACCCTCTCAAGGATCCAAAGCTGACGCGTTCGGTATGGGAGGAGATCGTTGATTTCGCCGAAGACCACAATGCTCCCGGGCAGTTTACAGCCTTCATCGGCTACGAGTGGTCCTCGGCACCGAAGGGAAACAATCTGCACCGGGTGGTCGTCATGCGGGATGGCGCCGACGAGGCCAAGGCGGTGTTACCCTTCTCCGCCTATGAATCGGTTGATCCGGAAGATCTCTGGAAGTGGATGGAGACCTACGAGAAGAAGACCGGGGGCAAGGTTCTTGCGATTCCCCATAATGGCAATCTCTCCAACGGAGCGATGTTTGCCGTCGAAACGATGAGTGGTAAACCGATCGACCGCGATTATGCGGAGCGGCGCGCGCGCTGGGAGCCGCTCTACGAGATCACCCAGATGAAGGGAGACGGTGAGGCTCATCCTCTCCTCTCGCCCGACGACGAGTTTGCCGATTATGAGAACTGGGACCGGGGCAACTGGAATGGCGAGAAGAAAAAATCTGAAATGCTCCAGTATGAGTATGCCCGCGGCGCTTTGAAAGTCGGCTTGGAACTCGAAGCGAGCCTGGGCGCGAATCCCTTCAAGTTCGGTGTAGTTGGCGCCACCGATACCCACACGGCGCTGGCCACCACCCGCGAGGAAAATAATTTCGGGAAAACATCGATCATGGAGCCCAGTAAGGATCGATGGAGTGACCAGGTCGTCCCCGACCCGGAGGGAGCGGGAACCGGCACCTTTGAATTCGAGACGATCGCCTCTGGATTGCAGGGCGTGTGGGCTCGGGAAAACACTCGCGAATCGTTGTGGGATGCCATGAAGCGGAAAGAAACCTATGCCACCACCGGGTCCCGCATCACGGTCCGCGTCTTCGCCGGCTGGGACTTCGTGGAAGCCGACGTGCAGCGTCCCGATTTTGCCAAGGCCGGCTACCTGGGTGGGGTGCCGATGGGAGGCGATCTTGCCAAAGCTCCGGCGGACAAGGCACCGAAACTGATGATCCGCGCGATGCGGGATCCCGATGGCGCCAACCTCGATCGAGTTCAGGTCATCAAGGGCTGGGTCGACGCCGATGGTAAGCTTCAGGAGCGCGTCTACGACGTCGCCGTCTCGGATGATCGCAAGATCGATTCCGCGACCGGACGCTGCAAGACACCGGTCGGTGACACCGCAGATACCAAGACCGCAAAATTCACCAACAGCATCGGTGATGTCCACCTGACGGGCTTCTGGAAGGATCCCGATTTTGATCCCAGTGAACGGGCCTTTTACTACGTCCGGGTCATTGAAATCCCGACCCCGCGCTGGACCACCCACGACGCAGTCTTCTACGGACTCGATCTGCCCGATGGCGTCCCGGCTAGCCAGCAAGACCGCGCCTATACCTCGCCGATCTGGTACACACCGAAAGGCTGACCCAACGCACCAAGCATCAAACCTGAAATAAACCCAAAATCGAATCATGAAACTCAAACACACGCCACTCCTCGCCCTGGCTCTTGCCAGCCTTACCCCGACGGCCCGGGCCCAGGACGTCCTGCCGTTTCCTGAGCCAGAATCGGCGAGCACTACGGGCAAGACCTTGGCAGACTCCAAGCACCAGTGGCGCAAGGCTGAAAACCGGCTCAATACGGGTTTCGCAACGCTGAAACGGGTGATCTGAGCGGTAGTGGAGCATAGAAGATTAGAACGAAAAGCGTAGAGACAGGAACCTGCGGAGGGGCGCGGGGTCAAGCGATCCCGCAGGAGCGTAGCGACGAGGACAGCGCTTGACCCCGTGCACCGTAGCGGGTCGGTTACGGGAGCTTTGCCGATGCCCACCATGGAGGTCTGGTGGCAGGAAAAAAGGGGTGCCCCGACACCCGCGATTTCGCCGGGGCGAATTCTGGGCGTCGGAGCGTGATGACCTTCAAATCATCGACCGACAAACTACTGCGCACACTCCTCGGGTTCAAGAATCTACTCGTCACCGGCCACGAATTACTCCCGCGCAAGGGCGTGCTCTGGCTCGCCGTCAAACCCTACAAGAATGGCGCGTGCTGCCCCCATTGCGGGCGCCGCGGCAAGATCATAAAACGCAGCCGCAAACAGGTTGCGCGCGCCTCCCGGACCTGGCGCGACCTGCCTGCCGGCGGGGTCGCCACCGCCATCACCTACAGCCCGCGCGAGATCACCTGCGAGACCCACGGGCGCGTCCAGGAGGACATTCCCTGGGCGGCGAAACACAGCCGCACCACCCTGCGCTTCGACTTCCAGATGATGCGCCTGTGCAAAGTCATGACCCAGAAAGAAGCCGCCGCCCAGCTCGGCGTGCCCGCCTCGACCCTCGCCGAGATGCTCCACCGCTGCGTCGGGCGCTACCGCGAGGGCCACAAAGTCCGCGGCCTGAAAAAACTGGGGATCGACGAGATATCCTACAAGCGCGGACACCGCTACCTAACAATAGTCTACGACCTCGACCGGAGCCACGTCGTGTGGGTCGGCGAGGGCAAAGGCCGCAAGACCATCGACCGCTTCTTCAACGAGGTGATGAGCGCGGGGCAGCGCGCGCGAGTGGAAGCAGCATGCTGCGACATGAGCCGCACCTACATCGGCGCGATCGAAGACCACCTGCCAAAAGCCCTGCTGGTGCTCGACCGCTTCCACGTCATCAAGGCGCTCAACGAGTCCGTCGACGAAGTGCGCAAAGAGGTGTGGCGGGCAGCATCCAAAGCCGAACGCAAAGGACTCAAAGGCCTGCGCTTCATCATCCTGAAAAACAAAAAGAACCGCACCCGTCGCGAGCACAAAGTCATGGCAGAACTAACGCACACCCAGCGGCAAGTGGCGCGCGCCTGCGAGCTCAAAGACGAGCTGTCCCACTTCTGGACCTACAGCAACCCGAGCAACGCCGAGAAGTTCCTGAAGGCTTGGAAGAAGCGGGTCAAGCTCAGCAGGATCGGGCCCTTGAAAAAGTTCGCGCGGACGCTGGAGGCTCACTGGGACGGCGTGATGGCCTCGTGGACCGGAATAACCAACGCCGTGGCCGAAGGACTCAACCGGGTCATCCGGATGGCGAAGAACCGTGCCAGCGGATACCTGTCCACGGACAACTTCGCCAACATGATTTACCTCATCGCCGGCGACCTCGATCTGCCTGGGCAAATCGAGGCGATAAATCGCCCAAGGATAATCAAGCCGTTACACCACCAAACACTGTGCCGCTAGCCCCTCAAGCGGTTGCGAAAGCCGAACATAGCCTGAAAACCGACTACCGGAAGACGCTCCCAACATTGTCATTTTCATGACCGACGATGCGGGCTTCGCTAACTCGAGCACCTTCGGTGGCCCTGTAAATACGCCCACAATGGATCGGTTGGCCAAAACCGGCATTAGTTACAACCGGTTTCATACCACGGCACAATGTACGGCCACGCGCGCAAGTTTGCTGACCGGCCGCAACCATCACCGGGTCGGGGCAGGACAGATTGCTGAGTTTGCCTCGGATTGGGATGGCTATGCTGGCGTCATACCCAAAACTACCGCAACCATACCTCAAGTCCTTTCGCATTACGGCTACAACACTGCTGCGTTTGGTAAATGGCACAACACACCTGTTACCAGCATCACCAAGCTAGGACCCTTCGATCGTTGGCCAACAGGAATGGGGTTTGACTATTTCTACGGATTTTTGGCCGGAGAGACGTCTCAATATGAACCTAGCTTGTTCGAAAACACGAATCCGGTTCAGGCACCTCATGAGCCTACGTATCACTTAACAGAAGATCTGGCCGAAAAAGCAATTAGTTGGTTGAGAACAAGTAGAACACTGGATCCCGGAAATCCGTTCTTCCTCTATTTCACGCCAGGTGCAGTCCACGGGCCTCACCATGTCTTCAAAGAATGGGCCGACAAGTATGATGGTAAATTCGATGAAGGTTGGGAGGCGCTACGCCAACTGACTTTTGAGCAGCAGAAAGAGATGGGTTGGATTCCCAAGAACGCTAAACTGAACCCGCTGCATGAGGGCATGCAAAAGTGGAGCGATATTCCAGACTCACAAAAAGAGTTTCAAACGCGTTTGATGGAAATTTTTGCCGGCTTTTTAGAACACACGGACGTGCAGTACGGCAAGGTAGTGGATGAACTGGAGGCGCAGGGAATACTTGAGAACACCATAGTCATCTACATCAACTCTGACAATGGTCCCTCCGCTGAAGGTCTGAACGGTTCAATCTCTGAATTGTTGGGACCGAACGTGATGCCTTCTACCATTGAACAACAACTTGAGGTGCTCGACAGAGACTATGGTGGTTTAGATGCGCTTGGCGGACCAAAACTCGAATCGATGTATCACCACGGATGGACCTATGCCGGAGCGGCACCTTTTCAGGGTGTAAAACTGCTGGGGGCTTATATGGGGGGTACCCGCACGCCGCTGGTTATATCCTGGCCCGCAAAAATCAAGCATGACGGGAAAGTTCGTTCCCAGTTCCATCATGTCAACGACATCGCCGCCACCCTCTACGAGGCTTTGGATATCACACCGCCTGAAGTAGTGGATGGAGTAACGCAGCAACCGCTAGACGGACAGTCCATGCTTTATAGCTTCGATGATCCAGAGGCTGAATCCGCAAAAAAGACCCAGTATTTCGAGTTGATGGGTAGCCGAGGTGTCTATCATGACGGTTGGTTCGCAGGAACTTTTGGTCCTAAAGCACCATGGAATAATGACATTGAAGCACTTCTTAATTGGAAGCCGGAAAATGACACCTGGGAGCTCTATAATCTGGAGGAAGACTATTCTCAGTCAGATGATTTGGCCAAAAAACATCCGGAAAAACTGGCTGAATTGATGAAGATTTTCGATGAAGAGGCAACTGAAAATCTCGTGTATCCAGTAGGTGCCTCTTACTACACTTCATTTTTTAGTCCCAGCGAAATGCTTTCTTCATCGTTAAGCGAATGGTCGTTTTTTGAAGGACAGGATCGCATCCCGGAAAATCTTGCGCCGAAATTTTTGAGCGGACGCTCTACACTGGCGATCATCGACGCTCAAATAGATAAAGATGCTGAAGGGGTGTTGTTTGCGGTTGGAGGAATCTCTTCCGGTTTTACCGTCTATATGGATAAAGGATTCTTGAAGGCTGAGTACAATGCGATGACTCTGGATCGTTACAAAGCTTCTTCGAAATCACCTATTCCAACTGGAAAAGTGCAGATTGAAGTGAGAACGCAATATGACACTGAAGAACGCCTTGCCCCAGCAACCGTATCCTTAGCGGTGAACGGTGAAGAGATTGCAAAAATGCGCATGGAACGATCGGTTCCGGCAGTGCACACCGCCTCTGAAACCTTTGATGTGGGTGTGGACCTGGGCTCACCGGTTGCCCTGGACTACTACGATCGTGCCCCGTTCAAGTTCAACGGCAAGATCGAGAAGATCAATATCAGCTATATAGAGACAAAGACCAAAGAATAGCAGCTGGAGATCGCAAGTTGCCGGGCGTATGGAGAACGGCGGCAACCTAATCAGCGATCCTGCGATGGGGACTTCATGCTTGTAAAGCAAGTGTCCCACCTGGCTTAGAAAAGCTCTAACTTACGAAAGTCTAGGTAGGCATAGTTTCGTTGATTTTGAATTCAATCCACACTTCTCATGAATCAACACACGACCACAAACACGGGGGCCGGGAACCCTCCCATGGCGGAAGCAACTGGATCTAAGTAGTCACGTGGAACGATCAATTACCCTCCAGCAGATCCCATGGTGAGGCGTATCCCTCAGTGGCTCCAATGGGAGCCTCCGATTCCACCGGAAGAACTGGCGGAGGGGATGGAGTCGGCGGCGGCGCCTTCGATCGATTTTTATCTGCCGCTGCTGGTATCGGCGATTCTGGCAACTCTCGGGCTGATCGCCAACAGTGTCGCGGTCATCATCGGGGCGATGGTCATCGCGCCGCTGATGGACCCGATCGTCGCCCTTTCCTACGCGATTGCCCGGCGGAATCGCAGGCTCTTGTTCAATGCCTCCTTTTCAATACTGACAGGAATTGTCTTGGTCATCGCCGTGTCGTGGGCGGTCACTCGCTTGCTCAACTACCAACTCCTTGGAGACGAGGTCGTCTCGCGCAGTAGTCCAAACCTGATCGACTTGGGGATCGCCATCGCCTCGGGGGTTGCCGGGTCGATCGCCCGGTCCCGGCGCAGGATTGCCAGCGCCCTACCTGGAGTTGCGATCGCAGTTGCCCTCGTGCCACCGATTTGCGTCACCGGGATCGGACTGGCACTCGGCGATGCTGCCCTGTTGGATGGGGCGCCGGATCCTGTCAAAAACGACTACGAACTCGAGGCCGGTGCTTTTCTCCTCTTTCTCACCAACTTTACCGCCATGATCTTCTGCGGAAGCGTGGTATTCCTGATCCAGGGATACGGGCGGTGGAAGGGAGCCCGTGGTGGGATTCTAACGTCATTGCTTCTCTTGGCCCTGGTAACGATCCCCCTGAGTTTCACCTTTGCCAAGATGCGATTTCGCAGTGGCGTAGCATCGACTCTCGTCGAGATGTCAGTAGACTATCCGGAGTGGGAAGGTGTGGAAGTCGGGCAAATCCGGATCCATTCCCAACCAGACTTCCGGCTCGTCCAACTTCACGCGGACGCCGCTCCGGGAGTCCTCACGCCGGAGCATGTGGCTGCCATCGAATCGGCCATGCGGAAAAGATTCAAACGAGAGATCGCGGTCCACATCATCATCTCGAACTACGAAGTCCTGACTTCGGAAGGGGCGGAAGAGTGAAACGACAGGAACCATGCAGAATCTAGGTCTCGCTCTTTCGGGTGGCGGCTTTCGCGCCACTCTCTATCACCTTGGGGTCATCCGCTTCTTCCGGGATGCCGGGGCGCTCCCGCACGTGACCGACATCGCCTCCGTGTCGGGCGGCAGCATCCTGGCGGCGCACCTGGTCCTGAATTGGGATCGCTACAACGGGGACGACGACGAATTTGCGGAGGTGGCGTCGGAGATCGTGAAGTTCGTCAAATTCGATCTGCGCAATCACCTCGTCCGGCGTCTACCCATGCAGATCCCATTCCGGATCCTGGGCAAACTGCGAGTTGTGGAAGGCCGCAATTTTACGCCCAATGCGCTCCTCGAACGCTACTACAAACAGCACCTCTTCGGCGACCGATGCCTCTATGAACTCCCCGAGCATCCGGCCTTGCATATCCTGGCGACGAGCGTCAGCACCGGTGCGCTGTCGGTCTTCAACCGGCAGGGTTTGTTCATCCAACAGCGGGATCGCGACCTTGGCCAGTCCTTCACAAAGATCCCGGGACAACTGGCAAGCATCCCGCGGGTCGTCGGTGCTTCCTCAGCATTTCCTGGTTTCTTTCCTCCAGTGGAAATCACGGCCGCGGACCTAGGGGTTCGTGACGGTCAGTTCTCGACCGAGTTCTTCACCGATGGTGGGGTCTACGACAACCTGGGTCTGCGGGCATTCTCGTGGCTCAAGCAACTCGAGGCCCCCCGCTTCGATCAAGTTCTGGTCAGCGACGCCGGGAAGCCTTTTCAGATCCTGAGCGATGCCGCCCTCGGAGTCATCGGCCAGTCCGTGCGCGCTACCGATATCCTCTGGGACCGTGTCTCGCAGCTAGAGCGTGAGAATTTCGATCACCAGGATGGCTTCCAGTTCCTTCCCATTTCCGAGACCGTCGATCAGTCGGACGACCCGACGGCCTTGCATCCCGCCGTTCAGGCGGAAGTCCAGACGATCCGCACTGACCTCGACTGCTTTTCTACCGAGGAGATCAATGCCCTCGCCCAGCACGGCTACGAAGTGACGCGAAAGATGTGTCGTCAGCATGGCGTCCTGGGCGACGCCATCCTACCCGACTCGCCGCCCTGGGCGCCGATTCCCACCGCCGACCACCCGACGAAAGAAGCCACCAAGCACCAGCCCCATGATCCTGCGGTGGCGACACGCTTGTCCCGGCTGCTGCGAAAGTCGAGTCGCCGACGGGTTTGGAGCAAGTTCTTCGATTGGCGGGACTGGCCAAGCTACGTCTACGCCGCACTCGCATTCATGCTCCTGTGCTACCTGCCGCTGCAAGTCTATAAATTGTACCGCAAGTCAAAGCTCCAGGCGCGGGTCATCGATGCGATCGCCAGCGGCGACCCGGATATCCGCCAGATTCTCAAGCTGGCCAGATTGGATCCGACCACTGATTGGATCAGCGAAGAAGTCGTGGAGAAGCCGCAGCCCACCGAAGCGAGCTACGAGGGATTGGAACTGCTCAGCCATAGCCGGATCTACGATCTCCGCCGCTGGAATCCCGACGATGACCCGGCAGCTCGGCAGGGGCACGTCTACATTCGTGATCGGATCACCTTGAAGCGGCTCGAGTCCTATGACGGCGATGGCCGCCTGGTATTCCGCTTCCCCAGTAAGGTCGAGGACCCCGAGTTCCGCCAACCTGAGGGTGGGCTGCGGGGAACCATCAGTCGGGTCACTGAACCGATTGAGGTGGGGGGACAGAAGCGCACACTCTACGAATTCGAATACGACGTGTCCCGGCTGCTGCCCGAGGAACCCGTCACCATCGAGGTCGAGATCATTGCCGATTTCCCGAAGACCGTCCGGGCACCCATGTTGACGCACGCGAAGACGGATCTCATTTCCGTCTGGCTGCTCTTCCCTGAAGACCAGCCCTACAGGACCTACAGCCTGTTGAGCTATCCGGTCGACAGGTCGCAGCAGCCAGTGGTCATGGACAACCGTTATGCCATCGATCATCCCTTCGGCCTGTTGATCGGTTGGTCCGTCGTGAACCCCAAAAAAGACCGCGTCTACGAATGCCGCTGGACGACGGAATAGGCACGGGCGATCGGGCGAGGGAACCGGGGCCGGATCCTTTTGGGGAGCGGGACGAACCTGGCCACTTCGCTTTCAAGCGCTCGGATTGATGCCCTCCCGATGGGAATCGAGAAGCCGCCAAAATCACAGCTCGTCGACTGCTGGGCAGCGTGTAGGCCGCGGTGGCTCGGAGCGGCATTGCTAGCCGTGCGGGCTAGCCGTTCGGGGATCACATCTCCGTCATCCCCCCCGGATCGAGTTGGGACAAACGAGGATGTCCTTCGGTTGACGCTTGGAGACCATTGGATCGACGGTCGCGGCGACAAGGTCTGGCAGTGTCCCGCTATTGTCTTCAATGATGTAGCTGTGAAAATCCCCTGAATCGGTGTCAAGACCTCCGAGATTCGCCCGACCTAGTGCGGTGCCTTGTTGTCAGACGGGACCTGGGGTGTTAGGGCATAGCTTCTCGAGATGGCTACCATCAGTCCAAACTACGACGTCGCGATCATCGGCAGCGGGCACAATGGCCTGGTGGCTGCCTGTTATCTTGCTAGAGCTGGCCTGTCCGTGCTGGTGCTCGAACGCAATTCCGAGATTGGGGGCGCGACGCAGTCAAAGAAGGTATTCGGGGGAATGGACGCCAGACTTTCTGTCTATTCCTATCTAGTCAGCCTGTTGCCAGAAAAGATCATCGCCGATCTCGGACTCGAATTGGAACTGCGTTCGCGCAAGACCGCCTCGTGGACGCCTGCGCTCACGGGTGGCAGGCGTCGAGAATTGCTGATCCGCAACGGCGACCCCGAAGCCAACCGCCGGGCCTTCCATGGACTGACCGGGAGCGACCACGACTACCGCGGCTACCTCAAACTCGAGGAGCTGCAAGAGAGCTTGGCGAGTGCCGTCTGGCCGAGCTTGACGGAGCCGCTGGTGACCCGTGAGCAGATGCGCTCCGGGCTAGACCGCGACGGCGAAATGGCGTGGGGGGCACTGATCGACGAGCCACTGGGTAACATCATCGAGACTCTGATCTCCGACGACCTGATCCGAGGGCTGCTGTTCACCGATGGGAGGATCGGCCTACCTACCTACCCGCACGACCCATCACTGCTGCAGAACCGATCCTTTCTCTACCACGTCATTGGCAGGGGGACGGGTGAGTGGCGCGTGCCTGTAGGCGGCATGGGAGCCCTGGTCGATGAGTTGCTCCGGGTCGCGAACGCCACTGGAAATGTCACTCTGAAAACCGGAGCCGAAGTGTCGAACATCGATCCCGGCGCGAAACAGTCTTCGATCAGATTCGAGATCGACGGCGAGCTGTGCGAGGTCGATGCCCGCTTTGTCCTCTGCAATGCCTCCGCGCAGGTGCTCGATCGATTGATCGGCTCGGATCGGGTTGCGGAACCCGAAACGATCGAAGGTGCCGGCTTCAAGATCAACATGTTGGTAGAGAGACTGCCCCGGCTCCGCTCGGAAGGCTGTACGCCCGCCGAGGCCTTCGCGGGCACCTTCCATATCGACGAGGGATACGAGCAGATGTTGACCAGCTATCACCAGAGCATGGCAGGCGAGGTGCCCGATCGACCTCCTGGCGAAATCTACTGCCACACCCTCACGGACGACAGTATCCTCTCGGAAGACTTGAGGCAGCGCGGATTCCACACCCTAACCCTGTTCGGATTGGACGCCCCATACAGGCTCTTCGCACAGGACAACGAACGCGTCCGGGGCGAGGTGCTCGCGAAGCATCTCGCGGGAATCAATCAGCACCTAGAGGAACCGATCGAAACTTGTCTGGCGAAAGATGCGAACGGAGACCCCTGCATCGAGGCAATGAGCCCGGTCGATCTGGAATCCGGACTCCGCCTGCCGAAAGGCAACATTTTCCACGGCGATCTCACCTGGCCATTCGCGGAAGATGATGAATGGGCCGGCCGATGGGGAGTGGAGACAGAACACCCGAACATCCTCATTTGCGGATCGGCAGCGAGGCGCGGCGGGGCGGTCAGCGGAATCCCAGGTCACAACGCCGCCATGAAAGTCTTGGAAATGACTTCGACGCAGAAAGGCAGCTCGGACTAAGGGCTGATTCGAGAGAACCGGTCCACTGTCTCACGCTCCCAGTGGCAGGGGATCGTCGAGCCATGCTCAATCCGCAGGCTGCATAGCGGCGGAGAGAAGTCTCTGGGATCTCCCCGCTGCCAAGCTAGTGCTACCAAAAATGTCGGCGCTCGGTCCGGGGGCAAGCGGTCGGAGCCGTCCAGAACTTGGATTGCAACTCCAAGCTCGTGAGTCGGGTGCTTGGATTGGTAATCCGAGTTGAGCCTCCTACGAAAAAAACCGCAGCCAGCGCCAGCGCTTGGTCGTCTTCCCGCGCAGCCTCCCTGTCGTCGGCAAGGTCTCCTCGCTCTCTTCATCTTCGAGTGCACTCGAATCCGGCATCAACCAGGCGGCCATGTTTGCTCGCCGGAGGCCTTGATCGAGCGACTTTCCCCGCAGTTTCACGAGCGGCTCGAATTCTTCACTCGGTGGATCGGTTTGTGGTTTCACTTTCATCACAAGTTCAGTTTGATCAGGTTTCGTTCCGCAGCGGCTCCCGTTCCAATCCCAGAATCCTAGGTTGAACCTACCGCACTTTGATTCATTTCTCCAGCGGAGCCCAGTCCATTCGCTCCTCTACTTATACATGCGTAAATTAAGCGAAGATGGCGTCAGTTTTTGTCACTTTTTTTTACATCGCACCGGAATCTAGGGAAACCCCAGACTTTCAATAGCTACAATAATAAATAGTCCAATTGCCCGGTCGTCTATTTCGCTTTTGCAATCTCGATCCCATTCGGAAGGATCGGCTTGAAGGCCTGCCCATCTTTGCCCTTCAAATAGAAGGTCGCTTTGTCCCCAGCCTTTGGGATCTGCTCATGCCCCTGCAATCCCGCCTGCGGCGGAATTCGGCAAATTGGTTTCCAGGCGACCACCTCGATCTCGTCCCCCGGCTTGACCTGCGCCCCCTTGGCGACGGCGGCCACCCTCACCCGGATGTGGTAGACCCGGTCACGATGGATTCCCACCCCGGATGCGATCTTCGATCTCTGCGCCTTCGACCTCACCTCGAGAACTTCCCCCGCAATGATCATCGCGGATTGTTCCTTCAGCTCTTCGGGATCGAGCGGTGCCTTGGCGGCCTGGAGCTCGAGCCCCCCAAGAAAGATCAACCCCACCGCGAACACGGTGGCCTTCGGAATCAGTTGTGCAGTCATCATCTCCATGACGCTCGAACCGGGTAGACCTTAGATCAAATTCCAAAATAAATGTTCGTTCGGAATGGAGCACCGGTAGCCGGAAGAAGACTGCGAGAAGCCTTGCCTCCGATTAGCCCCAAGCGGTGAGCTGGCGCAGGAAAGTTTTCATTTGCCGGGCTCCGAGCCCCCATCTACCTTTTTCTCGTGTTCAAACGCCTACAGTTGGCGGGGGCAATGCTCCTGCTCGTTCTGTCGTCCGCATTCGGACAGGCTGGAATTCTGCAGTGTCTATGCACCGGACAGGTCACCTTCGTGTCCCCTGCCGTCGAGGAATGCACCGAATGCTGCTGCGAGGAACACGGCGAGCAAGCACCACAGGATGGGCTGCCCTCCCCATGCGATGATGGCTCCTGCTACCTGCTGATCTCCCTCGATGCGGTCGACACTCCAGTGACCTCCGCCACATTCGCAGCTCCGCTCGCGGACGTCCCAACAACGACCGCCGAGCTAGAACTGATCGCCCCACGCGTTTTTTCGGAGATGCAAGCTGCGCTTCATCGCCCCCCGGACCGACAGCCCGTTCCGCTCACGGTCCTATTCTCGTCCTTCCTCATCTAGAGCGACTGATTCTCTGGTTCACCCGGCCCGGCCTGTCGTCCGATCGAGTCGTGACGAGCCGATGCCTTCCATTTCGAGAGAACAGTTGAATGAATGACGTCCACCAATCTATTTACTAACAAGTCCCAACAGGCACCAGAACCGCCTCGAGAGACGAGCCAGCCTCCAACCCACAAGCGCCGCTTCCCGAGCTGGCTGCTACCGGCGGCGCTGCTGCTCGGCTTCGCCGCTGTGTTTGCGATCGCTTTCGCAGGGCGGCTCCTCCCCGCCCGCGAGGTCGCGGTCTCCCCAGCCATCCTGCTGTCGGACATCGAGGGGGCGGACCCCGCTGCCGATCCGGATCCGTCGGATCCTGGCTCGACGCCCCCGCCCGACTACGCGGCGCCGATGCTCTTCCAAGCCGCCGGCTGGTTCGAGCCGGACCCGCTGCCGATCCGCGCCACGGCGCTCGTAGATGGCGTGGTCGATGAGGTCTTCGTCCTCGAAGGCGAGAGTGTCGAAAAGGGCCAGCCGCTCGCAACGCTGATCCAGGATGACACCCAACTGGCCCTCGCCGGGGCCGAGCGCACGCTCGAACAGACGATCGCTGAACACCACATGCACCTCGCCACGATCCCTGCGGTAAAGGCAGAAGCCGCGAGCGTGTTCGACCAGATCAGGGCCGCAGAAGCTCGCCTCGCCGAGCTCTCGGACAGGTACTCGCGCATCCGCAGCCTCTCCGAAGGTACCGTCTCGGAGCAGGAGATCACCGCAGCCCAACTGGCAGTCACCTCCCAGGAGGCAATGGTGGCCTCTCTGGAATCCGACCACCTCGCTGTCAATGCGCGGCTCGAGGCGATCAACGCCCAGAGCAATGTGTTCGACGCCATGATCGCTGCTGCCGAGGTCGATGTCTCGCAGGGCAAACTCGCCTTCGAGCGCACCCGCATCGAAGCGCCGGTCAATGGGGTTGTGTTAGAGCTCATGGCGGCACCAGGCCAGAAGAAACTGCTCCGCATGGACGATCCAGATTCCGCGACGATCGCCATCTTGTTCGAGGTCGGAAAACTGCAGGCGCGTGTCGATGTCCCGCTCGCCGACGCCCGCCAGCTCGCCCCGGGCCAGGCCGCGATCATCACCAGTGATTTCCTGCCGAACGCCGAATTCCGCGGTCTCGTATCACGCATCGTCGGCACTGCCGATCTCCAGCGCAATACACTGCAGGCCAAAGTCCGCGTGATCGACCCAGACCCGCGACTGCGCCCGGAGATGCTCTGCCGGGTCAAGTTCCTCGACGGGCGGGACGGGTCGCTACCTGGAAAACCATCGGGCCGAACCAGCTCGGCGCGGGACGGATCCCGCTCGGTCATGGCCCCGCTCGACTGCCTCATCGACCGCGACAAGCGCCGCGCCACCGCCTGGGTCGTCAGCCCGGATGGATCGCGCGCACGACTGCGGCCGCTGGAGCTCGGCAGCCTCGAGCTCGACGGCTACATCGCCGTGCAGGATGGGCTGCTAGCCGGCGAACGCCTGATCCTCCCCCCACACGACGGCCTCGAAGAGGATCGCCGCATCCGGACCATCGACACCAATCCCTGACCCCTGCCCGCCATGGCACAAGAATCTTTCATCCACTGCAGAGGGCTCACAAAGTCCTACCAGAAGGGCACCACCACGGTGACGCCGCTCGAAAACCTCGACCTCGATGTCGATGAGGGAAGTTTCCTCGCCCTCATGGGACCGTCCGGCAGCGGCAAGACCACCTTGCTCAATCTCATCGCTGGAATCGACAGCCCGAGCTCCGGCGAGCTGGTGATCGGGGGCGCTGACATCACCAGGCTGAACCGCGCCGCCCTCACCAACTGGCGCGCGCACAATGTCGGCTACATTTTCCAGCTCTACCACCTGGTGCCCATCCTCTCCGCGTTCGAGAACGTCGAACTGCCACTGCTCCTCTCACGCCAGGGCCGTTCGGAACGCCGCGACCGTGTGATGCAGACGCTCGAGCTCGTCGGGCTGAGCGATCGCGCCGACCACCGACCAACCGAACTCTCGGGGGGCCAGGAACAGAGGGTCGCCATCGCGCGCGCACTGGTCGCCGATCCGCGGCTGCTCGTCGCCGACGAGCCGACCGGCGACCTCGACCGCGAATCGGCCAAACAGATCCTCGATCTGCTGCGGATGCTGGTGCGCGAGCATGGCAAGACGATCATCATGGTCACCCACGACCCGAAAGCTGCCGCAGCAGCCGATAGTATTCTCCACCTCGAGAAGGGGCGCCTTGCGGAATCTCCTGCCCATGTAGTTACGGAAGCCCATTCGCAATGATCCACAGTCTCCCAGCCCTGCTCGCCCTCGCGCTGAAGCAGTTGACCCGCCACCGCATCCGCTCCCTGCTCACGATCCTCGGCGTCGCGATGGGGATGTTCCTCTTCGCGACCGTCGAGACGATGCAGCGCAGCCTGCGCGATGCCACCGAGATCAGCGCCGAGGATACGACACTGGTCGTCTACCGCGAGAACCGCTTCTGTCCCGCTACCAGCCGCCTACCCGAGCACTACGAGTCACAGATCCGTAAAATCGAAGGCGTCAAAGAGGTCATCCCGATCCAGATTGTCGTCAACAACTGTGGCGCCAGCCTCGACGTGATCGCGTTCCGCGGCGTCCCGCCCGATAGCCTCGAGCGCTACGCCCCACAGCTGAAGGTCGAATCTGGATCGCTCGACGATTGGAAAAAACGCAGCGATTCGGCATTGCTCGGCAAGCACTTCGCCGCGCGCCGCGGCCTCAAGGTCGGTGACCGCTTCGATGCGGCCGGGGTGACAGTGTCCGTCGCTGGCATCATCGAGAGCGACCAGCCGCAGGACAACAACGTCGCCTACGTCCATCTCGATTTCCTCCAGCAGGCATCGCGGGCTGGCCTCGGTATCGTCACGCAGTTCAACGTGCGCGCCGAATCGTCGGAGCTGCTCGACCGGGTCGCCAGCGAGATCGATGCCGTCTTCGCCACCGACCAGCAACCGACCAGCACGCGTCCCGAGAAAGCATTTTTTGCCCAGACGGCGAGCGAACTCATCGAGCTCGTCGGCTTCACCCGCTGGCTCGGCATCGGTGCAGTCGCCGCCGTCCTGGGGCTCGTCGCGAACGCCGTGCTCCTCGTCGTCCGCGGGCGGGTCAAAGAGAATGCCGTCCTGCAGACGCTCGGCTACCCACGGGGGGTGATCGGGGTACTCGTCGCGATCGAAGGAATTTTGCTCGGGCTTGCAGGCGGCGCCATCGGGGTCGCCTCCGCGTTCATCTTCCTCACCTCGCAGAGCTACACGATCGGCAACGAGGGGCTCACGATGTCGGTGGTCCCAGATATGATGATCGTCATGCGCGCGCTCGTGGTCGCCGTCGCACTCGGCCTGTTCGCCAGCCTCTACCCAGCCTGGAAGGCATCGAGGGCCCCGATCGTCCACTCCCTGCGCGCCTCCTAGAACAGCGACCATGCTACCGATCTCATACGCCGTCAGAAATTTGTTCCGCGTCCCTGCCCGTTGTGCGCAGATCGTATTCGGGGCGGCATTTGTCATCATCCTGCTGATGCTCGCCACCGCGCTCTCGGATGGCATGGAGGCCGTCCTGCGCTCGTCGGGATCGGAGCGCAACGTCATCGTGTTGGGGAGCGGCAGCGAAGATAGTGTCGAACGCAGCGAGGTGGATGCCGCCGTCCCAAGCCTGATCGCGGCCTCCGTCCCAGGAATCAGGACGATCCTCGGACGTGCGGCTGTCTCGGGAGAGATCCACTACAACGGGTTCCTCACCCCGCCTGGCGGCGAGGGACGGCGCCAGGCACTGTTGCGGGGCGTGACCCCCACCGCACTGCTCGTCCATCCGGAGGTCCAACTGGTGGCAGGATCGTTCCCGCGCTCCGGCGAGGTGATGGTCGGGCGCCTCGCGAACCACAAGATGCGCCTGGCAAAAGATTCTCTCAAGATCGGTGAGCAGATCGAGGTGGATGGCACGGCCCTGACGATCTCCGGCATCTTCCAGGCACCCGGCACCGTCATGGAGGCGGAGATCTGGACGGACCTCGGCGACATGCTCGCCATCGCTCAGCGCGATACGATCTCCTGCGCCGTCGTCCGCCTCGGCGAGGCAGAATTCGGAGATGTGGAAGTCTTCACCCTCCAGCGCCTCGATCTCGAACTCGTGGCCCTTCTCGAGAGCGAGTACTACGCGAAGCTCTCCGCATTCTATACGCCGCTGCGCGCGATGACCTGGGTCACCGCGGCACTGGTCGCGGCCGGCGCAATCTTCGGCGGGCTCAACACCCTCTACGCCGCATTCAGTTCACGCATCCGCGAGATGGCAACCCTCCAGGCAATCGGGTTCAAACGGCCTGCGCTACTGCTCAGCATGCTGCAGGAGTCACTGCTCGCCACGATGCTCGGCGCGCTCGTCGCAACTGCTTTCGCGCTCTGGCTCGCCGATGGCATCACCGTCCCATTCTCGATCGGCACCTTCGTCATCGATATCTCTCCACCGGTTCTCGGCATCGGCCTCGCCGGAGGCTTCGCCCTTGCCATCATCGGTGCGCTGCCCCCCGCTTGGGCCTGCCTGCGCCCGAAACTACCAGTCGCCCTCAGATCATCCTAACCAAGCTATAAACACAGATACCATGAAAAAGAAAACTGCCAAATCCATCATCCTCTGCACTGCCATCGTCGCCTTGAACAGCGCCTGCGGCAACAAGGAGAAAACTGACAACTCCGATTCGGGCGGCGCGACCGGACCGTCAATCTCAAGCTCGCTCATCGCCGAGACTGCGCCCGAAGGCGCACTGGGCGTCGTCGCTGCGCGCGCTGCAGCGAAACCCGGGGAGGCGATCGTCCTGCGCGGCAAGGTCGGCGGCAAGATGAATCCGATCTCCGACTCCGCTGCCATCTTCGTCCTCGCGGATGAGAATGCGATCGCGTCCTGTGACCAGAATCCGGACGACGAGTGCGAGACCCCCTGGGACTACTGCTGCGAGGAGGCCTCGACCATCGCCGCTTCGACCGCCACGATCCAGTTCAGGGGCGAGGACGGGAAAATCTTGCGCTCCACGCTGCGCGGCGTCGGCGACCTGAAAGAGCTCAGCTTCCTCGTCGTCTCCGGGACGGTCGATTCCGCATCCACAGCCGAAGCGCTCATCGTCAACGCCGACAAAATCCACGTGGAGAAACCTTAGACACCAGGCATGGCGCACCTCCAGAAGCTCATCAGCCGATCCGTCGTCGTCGCTGCCGCAGTCATCACGGCCGCGTGCCGTATGACAGGCGGCCCGTCTGGGGCGGAAGAGGTGGCCCTGGTCGGACGCGCCCAATCAAGCGACTGGTGGCGCGAGCTCGGCGGGCGTCCGCTCGATGCCCTCGTCGACGAAGCGCTGGAGAATTCGCCTAGCATCGACGTCCTGGCAGCTCGGGTCGAGGTCGCCCGCTCCGATGCCCGCCTGCTGAGTGCCGCGTCGCAGCCATCGATCTCGGCCGGCGCCGCGCGCCAGTTCGGCGAGCGCCAGGAGTTCGAGACTGGCGGCGAGCGTGCCAGCGCGATGCGCTACCGCGGCGAGGCGCGCTTCGCTTGGGAACTCGATTTCTGGGGGCGCGTGAGACAGCTCCGGATGGGGGGCCGCCAGGAGGTCGTTGCCGCATTTGCTGACGAGGAGGCCGGACGGCTGCTACTCATCTCCGAGATCGCCCGACTCGACCTCTCCCGCCGCCGCCTCGCCAGCGAGGAACTGGTCATCGGCGCAACCCTCGGAGCCAATACCGAGAGCGTGCAGCGACTCCGCGAGAAACAGCGAGCAGGGATCATCGACAACAACATCGCCGACCGGCAGAGCGCCGAGGGCGATACCCTCCAACGACAGATCGAGGAGCTGCGCCGCAACCGGCGCTTGGCCGAGCTCGCCCTCGACCGCCTGCTTGGCCGCGATCCAGGCACCTCGGACTGGCAGGACGCGCCGGCATTGCCTAGCACTCCCAGATTGCCTGATGTCGTCAAGACCGACCTGCTCGCCAGTCGCCCCGACATCCGTGCCGCCAGCGCACGCGTCGCATCGAGCTGGCACCTGTCGAAGGCTGCGACGCTCGACCTGCTTCCGAAGCTGCAGTTCACCGGACTCGCCGCTGGCCGTTCGATGCAACTCAGCCCGTCGATCGATGAGTGGATTGCGCAAGTCGCCCCCACACTCGAAGTGCCGCTCTGGGATCCGGTCCGGCGCGCCAATGCCGAGGGCAGCAGCGCTCGTGCCAAGCTGGCCGCCGCCGAGTATCGCGAGAAGGTCCTCCGAGCCTACGAAGAAACGGCGGCCGCACTGACGAACCTGTACGCCCAGGAGCGCATCCAACGCAGCGCTGAGGCCAGTGCCGCCTCGCTGCGTGCTGTCTACCGGCGCACCTTGGAGAAGTTCGACAGTGGCGTCGTCTCCCAGCTCGAAGTCCTGGAAGATCAACGCCGCGCCCTCGAGGCAGAACGCGCCGCCCTCCAGGCGAAGGAGGCGCGCCTCGCCGCTTGGATCGACCTGAAGAAGGCGATGGGCGGCTGACGCCCGCCGCTCTGCGAATCGTAGTTGCGTTCTCGGCTGCCTAGCATTCGATAAACGATGCCGAGTCGACTCATCCTGATCGCCATTGCCATCCTAACTGCGGAGGCGCCGGCGGTACCGCGACTCTACATTGTCGGCGATTCGACCGCAGCGAACGGCCAAGACCTCGGCTGGGGCAGCCATCTTGGCGAGTTCTTTGATCCGGCCAAGATTGCGGTCATCAATCGCGCGTGTGGTGGTCGCAGCAGTCGCACCTTCCGCACCGATGGGCTGTGGGCTGAAGTCGTGCGGGAGCTTCGAGCGGGCGACCACCTCCTCATCCAATTCGGACACAACGACGGCGGCACGCCCGGCGAAGCTAAAGATCGAGGATCACTGCCCGGCCTCGGCCAACAGACGGTCGAGATCGATGGTGAGCTCGTCCACACATTTGGCTGGTACCTGCGCCGGTACATCGCCGAGGCGAGGGCGAAGGGCGCACAGCCGATCGTGCTGTCGCTCACGGTTCGCAACGAATGGAGAGATGGCAAAGTCGAGCGTGGCCCCGGATCATTCAGCCGCTGGTCGGAGGACGTCGCCACATCAGAGTACGCCACCTTCGTCGACCTCAACAACATCATCGGCGCGACTTATGAGCGGATGGGGACCGAGGCGGTAAGTGCCTTCTTCCCGAGAGATCACACGCATACCAGCCCCGCCGGCGCCAAGCTCAACGCGCGCCTCGTCGTCGCCGGCCTCAAAGCGCTCCCAGGGCAACCGTTCGACAACGCGCTCTCTGAGCTCGGCGAGATCGTCGAGCCGGACGCCGCAGGAAAGCCGCAACCATTCCCCACGCCTGGTCAGCTCGCAGCTGGCCACAACCCGGCTCTGCCCACCGTATTTTTCATCGGCGACTCGACCGTCAAGAACGGGCGCGACGTAGGCTCGGACGGGCTCTGGGGCTGGGGCCATCCGGTCGCATCCCGGTTCGACCGCTCGCGGATCAATGTCGAGAACGAAGCCCTCGGTGGCACGAGCAGCCGTACCTACCGGACCGCCGGACACTGGGCCAAGGTGCTCGATCTCATCGGGGCTGGCGATTTCGTCGTCATGCAATTCGGCCACAACGACGCCAGCCCCATCAATGACGACAAGCGTGCACGCGGCACGATCCCAGGCAATGCCGACGAGTCGCAGGAGATCACGAACCTCATGACTGGCGAACCCGAAACCGTCCACAGCTATGGCTGGTACCTGCGCCAGTACATCGCCGAGGCGAGGGCGAAGGGCGCGATCCCGATCGTCTGTTCACCGGTGCCGAGAAACAACTGGCAGGGTGATCGGATCCGCCGAGACGAGAATCCGTATCCTGCCACCGCCAGAGAAGTCGCCGTGCAAACTGGCGCCCACTTCGTCGATCTCAACTCCCTGATCGCCGACCACTACGACGCGATCGGTGAGGCCGCAGTGGCGGCCTACTTCCCCAGCGACCACACGCACACCGGCTGGGCTGGCGCACTCAAAAATGCCGCAATTTTCGCCGGGGGCTTGCGGCAGCTCGGGGAAAGCTGCGGCCTATCCGGCTACCTGCGCCCCACTCAGTTGCCATCGGGCGCCAAACGGGACGACTGATCGCTCGCGGGAAGCCTGAACTGCTCGATCGGGTCAGGCCGCGCCGGGTCGTAGGCGACCACATCGCGCTGGAGCCAGCTCGCAACCGCTGGAAGTTTCGCACCGATCTCGGCGACCACACATCTGGCGAGCTGGTAGGCGCCATAGTTGTTATGATGGGTCCCGTCGCCATCTTTGAAAAGGATACCAGATCCCTCTGCGCCGAGCGCCTCGTAGAGTTCGGCACTGCGGGAGAGCAGATCGATCAGCGGCACCTCCTCCTCGGCGGCGAACTGGCGCACGGCCTCAGGGTAGTCGCCGAAGCTATTGACGACCTCGCCACTACCATCGAACCGCCGCCGGTGCATCGGCGTGACGAGAACCGGGATGCCGCCGCTCGCGCGTGCGGCCTCGACATGCTTCCGCATCCCCTCTTTGAAATTCAGGAACGCGCCCTTGCCGGGCCCACGTTCCTTCATGTCGTTGTGGGCGAACTGAAGAAATAGATAATCGCCCGGTCTCATCAGATCGGCGACCTTATCGATCCTCCCCCGCCCGAGACTCGCGCTGTAGCTCTCGCCAGACTCTCCATGGTTCGAAACCGCCACCCGATCGCTGAAGAAGCGCGTCAACATCTGCCCCCAACTAGCGTAGGGCTCCGACGGCTGATCACACATCGTCGAATCACCGAGGAGGTAGATCGTGGGCACGTCTTCCGCGGCCTCGATCTGCAGCGATTGCAGTGTCGGCGCACTCTCGATGAACTCGAGCGTCAGTTT
>Ga0316197_10000359_pt1 | contig 32347 bp, 27 predicted proteins | sample OudBiesiAoxic_MG_FD_204939 | JGI IMG/M metagenome (GOLD analysis project Ga0316197, IMG submission 204939) | Coastal sediment microbial communities from Oude Bieten Haven, Netherlands - site A oxic | ecosystem: Environmental > Aquatic > Marine > Coastal > Sediment | place: Netherlands... | reverse complement strand
ATCGGGAAGTTGGTGATACCGAACGCGGCGGTGTTCGCCCGCAGGGTGTCGACCTGCTTGGCCGAGATCGGATCCGCAATCGGCTGATCGATGTTCTCGGTCGGGACGTTGTGGTCCTCGGTCGCGATGGTCAACTCGGGACGGCGCACCGAGCGCCCGGTCAACCGGAGGCCGTCGAAGGCCTGTGGGCTGGTGACCTCGTGGACGAGGTGGAGGTCGATGTAGATCAGGTCGGGTTCACCGTCGCCCGACTGGACGAGGTGGCGCTCCCACACCTTCTCTGGCAGTGTCTTTCCCACGGCGGTTCTCCTCGGTCGATCTTGCGGTTATCTCACCATGTGAGATAACGTTCCCTGGATATGGACATCGTAACCGGTGTGGGCGTGCTCGACAAGGCGATGGAGGTCGTGCGCTCGGTCGCCGAACAGCCGCAGGCGCTGACCCAGTTGCAGCAGTCGACCGGCTTCCCGCGGGCGACGGTCCACCGCCTGGCAACTGCGCTGGAGTCACACGGCGTGCTGCGCCGCGATCCAGAGGGCCGCTTCGAACTCGGTCACGGGCTGGTGGCACTTGGCCAGGCCGCCCAGGCGCGATATCCGCTCATCGAGCTCGCGCGGCCGATCCTGTCCCAGTTGCGGGACCGCACCGGCGAGAGCGTCCAGCTCTTCGTGCAAGAGGGCACGCAGCGGCGATGCGTCCTGTCGCTCGAAACCCCGCACGGGTTGCGGTGGATCGTGCCGGAGGGTTCGGTGTTCCCGCTCGATGCCGGTTCGGCCGGCCGTGTGCTCTCCGGCTCACCGACGGATGGTTGGCTCGCAAGCGTCGGCGAGCGTGAGCCCGGTGTCGCCTCGGTCAGCGCTCCGGTCACCGGTCCGGGCGACGCCATCATCGCTGCCGTTTCGGTGAGTGGACCGATCGAGCGGCTCAGTCAGCAACCCGGTGACCGCTTCGGTGACGCTGTGATCGCCGCAGCCGCCGAGCTGTCGCGAGCGCTCGGCGGCTGAGGCGAAACCAGGCGGACGAGGTGGTCAGCTGTCGGCCGGCAACACGGTCATTCGGGTCACACCGCGGATCGTCGAGCAGCAGCGCGACACGCGCGTTGTCGACGGCACCGCCGGCACGGGTCGGTAGATCCGGCGGAGGTCGGCGACGGACTCGATCCTCATCAGTTCGTCTTCGAGCGGTTCGATTCTGACAGCGCTCGCTTCGGCGGGCAGGTACCGGGTGTGGAGGCGACGACCCGGCGACTCTGGAAACAGCTTGCGAGGGCGACTGTTCGCGGCCGACGGCTTCCACTTCAAGCCGGAAGGCCGTGAGTACTACGCGATGCTGGTCGTCGAGACACTCGCCGCAGCGGGGGCCTGACCGGCGATCCGCCACAGTGCCACGGCGATGGGGAACTGCAGCGGGAGTCGAACCCAGTTCACGACGCGGCCGGGTCCTTCGGCGGTCCCGGCGGAGCGGGTCATCTTCCCATCGACTGGCTTGACCTCGACGTCGTTGACCGCCATGTCGATGTTGGCCGGGAACACCGCGGCCAGGAGGGCGATCAAACCGAGGGCGGATGCACGTCGAGTGCGGGGCGACAGCAGCCCGAGCCCGAGCACGATCTCCGCAACGCCGCTCGCGTGGTTGGCGAGGCGTTTGTCCGGGAACCAGTCGGGCACGATCGACTCGAAGAAGTCCGGGCGGGCGAAGTGCATCACCCCGGCTCCGGTGAAGAGGGCGGCGGTGAGGCTGGTCGATGGTTGTGGCACAGGCCCATTCAAGCCGACGGGAACAACACCCCTCCGGCTCAGGCTCGAAGGTCAGGTGCCGGGCGCGGTGGCGGCAAACACGAGGGCGCCGAGCAGAACGGTCGGGGACGGGCGCGAGATCATGGGAACCAGCTTGGCGGCGCGGAGCGGAATGGCCCAGGGTGCAGACGTGTGTTTCGGGGGTGGTGCTCGCATTGTGTCGAGACACCCGCCCGCACACTTCTGGCCGTCACTGCAGCGTGGAACACTGCAGGCGTGACCCGCCCGCTGAGTAGCGCCGTTCCTGGCCGATCGATCGGACTGCTCGCGGCGGCCTGTCTGGTCTTCGCATCCTGTGGGGGGAGCGACCACAACGGTGACGATTCGGACGGCGACGAGCAAGTGGCCGACGAAGCCCAGATTTCGCCGGCGGAGCCGGTGGACGCACGCGACGGCGCCATGGTGGTCGCGGTCGTGGGCGACGCCGGCGACCTCGACGACAACACGCTTGCGGTCGCCGCGCTGGTCGACGCCCAGCAAGCGGACGCCGTCCTCACGGTCGGCGACAACGAGTACAGCGAGGAAGGGCGCACGGTTGACGCCTATGCCCAGTCCGTGGGCGAGGTGTATGGACCATGGCTCGCATCTGGTTCGTTCTTCCCGATCCCCGGTGATCACGACTACGGCGATCAATGCGACGACCAGGACGCCGACGCCGACCTCGATGCCTACCTCGAGTTCTTCGACCTCCCCGTCGGGCCCGAAGACGAGACCTACTACGACGTCCGCATCGGTGGCGTACACGTCTTCGCCATCGACTCGGCTGAAACGTGTCATCGCGACGCCGGCGCCAAGCTCGAACGTCAGCAGCAATGGCTGGCAGAGACGGCGACGGCGTCCGACGCACCCGTCAAAGTCGCGCTCCTCCACAACCCGCCGTACTCATCGGGTTCGTCACACGGCAGCGCGGAAGAACTGCGCTGGGACTTCGGTGCATGGGGGATCGACCTCGTCATCTCGGGCGACGACCACATCTACGAACGATCTGTCCACGACGGAGTCACCTACGTGGTCAACGGGCTGGGCGGCGTCGAGGCCCACGACGTCGGCGAGCTGATCGACGGCAGCCTCGTCACGTACACGGACGAGTTCGGTGCGTTGCTCTTGGTCGTCGACGGCGACGGTGCTCGCGGGTCATTCGTCGACGTCACCGGCCGGACGGTCGACGAGTTCGAACTCGGCGTCGAGGCGTTGCAGGGTGGTGACGTGGGCCCCGTTCCCGAGCGACCAGCGCTGTCGGTGTCATCGACGTGGCACTGGCAGCTCCAAGGCGATCTCGACACGACTGTCGATGTCGACCTGTATGACGTCGACCTGTTCGACACAACGCCTGATGTCATCGACGCGCTTCGACGCGATGGCCGCATCGTGATCTGCTACTTCTCGGCTGGTTCGTACGAATCGTGGCGTCCCGACGCGGGGGAATTCATCGAAACCGACCTCGGTCGGACGCTCGCCGGATTCGAGGAAGAGCGCTGGCTCGACATTCGCAGCGACACCGTCCGTGCGGTGATCGAGGGGCGGCTCGATCGCGCAACGCAGGCCGGCTGCGACGGAGTGGAACCCGACAACGTCGACGGCGACACGAACGCCACCGGTTTCGATCTTGCGTCGGGTGACGCACTCGACTTCAACCGCTTCATCGCGGCCGCAGCCGCTGAGCGTGAACTGCTGGTCGGATTGAAGAACGCCGACCAGCACGTGCCCGACCTCGTCGACGACTTCGACTTCGCCGTGAACGAGCAGTGCCACGAGTTCGACGAGTGTGACGCGTTCATGCCCTTCATCGAGCAGGCGAAGCCGGTGTTCAATGCCGAGTACGCGCAGGAATCCGTCGACGACTCGTCGCAGCTCTGCGCCGATGCGCTCGCCAGAGACTTCCGCACGCTGATTCTTCCACTTGACCTCGACGGTTCGTTCCGGGTCAGCTGCGATGCGTGATACAGCAGGCGTGATCGTTGGGCAACGGGCGACCTACGCTGGCCGGATGAGCGACCAAGCCGTTCCGACCGATGTCGAGATCCTGCCCTCCGATTGGCGTGAGCAGGTGCTAGCTCTGGCCGAGGAGAAGGACGCTGTCATTCTCGCCCACAACTACCAACTCCCCGAGATTCAGGACATCGCGCACCACACCGGTGACTCGCTCGGACTGTCACGGGTCGCCGCCGAGGTCGACGCGTCCACGATCATCTTCTGCGGGGTTCACTTCATGGCTGAGTCGGCCAAGATCCTCAGCTTCGACAAGACCGTGCTGATCCCCGACGAGCGCGCCGGGTGCTCGCTGGCCGAGACGATCACCGCCGACCAGCTCCGGGCGTGGAAAGCCGAGCACCCCGGTGCGGTGGTCGTGTCCTACGTGAACACGACCGCGGCGGTCAAGGCCGAAACCGACATCTGCTGCACTTCCTCGAATGCCGTCGAGGTCGTGCAGTCCATCCCCGCTGACACCGAGGTGCTCTTCGGCCCCGACCAGTTCCTCGGTGCGCACGTGCAACGCTTGACCGGGCGCGAGAACATGCAGATCTGGATGGGCGAGTGCCACGTCCACGCCGGCATCAACGGCGCCGATCTCAGGGAACGCGTCGAGGCCGAGCCCGAGGCCGAGCTGTTCGTCCATCCCGAGTGTGGTTGCGCAACCAGCGCCCTGTACCTCGTCGGCGCCGGCGTCGTACCGGAGGAGCGGACCAAGATCCTGTCGACCGGCGGCATGGTTGCAGCCGCCCGCGAGACCACGGCGAGCACCGTGCTCGTGGCGACGGAAACCGGGATGATCCACCAACTCGAGAAGGCGGCCCCACATGTGAATTTCGAGCCGGTGAATCGGGCAGCCGTGTGCAAGTACATGAAGATGATCACACCCGGCAAGTTGCTCCGATCGCTGCGTGAAAATCGCGACGAGATCACCCTCGACCGCGAAATCGCTGACGCTGCGCGTCAGTCGCTCGAGCGGATGGTCGCCATCGGCACCCCGTCACCCACCGCCGAGTAACCCGGGGTCAGACACCCGTTGCACCTTGCGGCGCGGCTGAGCTGGGTTGACGCTCCCGCGAAGGTGCAACGGGTGTCTGACCCCTGGCAGGATGGTGAGGTGGTGTTGCCAAGACGACTGAAGGCGCCGGCACCGACCTGGGAGCGTGACGTCGATGTCGTCGTCTTGGGCTCCGGCGCCGCCGGGCTCTCCGCTGCGTTGGCCGCGCGACCGGTGCGCAGCGTGCTCGTCGTCACCAAGGACGTCCTCGAAGCCGGGTCGACGCAATGGGCCCAGGGCGGCCTCGCCGGCGTGCTCGACCCTGCGGATTCCACCGAGAACCATGTGCGTGACACGCTGGCAGCCGGTGCTGGGCTGTGCGACGAGGACATGGTCAGGCAACTCGTCGATGAGGCGCCGACTTCGATTCGCTACCTGATGCGCCTCGGCGCCGCATTCGACCCCGACCACGACACCGACCCACGTCCCGGTTTCGACCTGGACATCGCCCTCACGCGCGAGGGCGGGCACAGCCACGATCGCATCGTCCATTCCGGGGGCGACCAGTCGGGTGCCGAGGTTCAACGCACGCTCGACGAATCAGCGATCGGTGCCGGGGTCGACGTGATGGACCACACGTTCGCGCTCGACCTCGTGATGGGCCGAGCCGTCGACGGGACCCGCCAGGTCGCCGGAGTCCGGGTCGCCCGTACCGACCGCAACGGGTCGGTGACCTCCGTCGGCACGATCATCGCCAGAGCGGTTGTGATCGCATGCGGGGGCTACGGGCAGGTGTTCGCCTCCACGTCCAACCCTCCTGCGGTGACGGGAGACGGCATCGCTCTGGCATTGCGTGCCGGGCTCCCGGTGCGCGATCTCGAGTTCGTGCAGTTCCACCCGACTGTCCTGTGGCGGGGCCCCGAGGCTCACGGGCAGCAGGCCCTGGTCTCTGAAGCGGTTCGCGGCGAGGGCGCGATCTTGTACGACGCGGCGGGCGACCGCATCATGGAGGGCGTCCATCACCAGGAGGATCTCGCCCCGCGCGACGTCGTCTCGGCAGCGATCAGTGCACGGATGGCCGACGCGCCGGGTGGCGTCGATGATCACGTGTACCTCGATGCGACGCACATGGGGGAGCGATTCGCCGTTCGCTTCCCGACCATCCATGCTGCGTGTGCTGAGATCGGACTCGACCCGGCGACCGATCGAATTCCGGTTGCTCCCGCCGCTCACTACTGCTGTGGCGGCATCACGGCCGGACTCGACGGTTCGACCGCCCTCCCCGGGCTGTTCGCGGTTGGCGAGGTCACCTCCACCGGTGTTCACGGTGCGAACCGTCTCGCCTCGAACAGCCTCACCGAGTCGATCGTGGCGGGCACTCGCGTCGGTCGGGACCTGGCGTGGGAGTTGCCGGAGTCGACACGGGTCGAACCTGATTTCGACGATCCCGAGTCGTCCGTCCTGTTCGATTTCGTTCGGCTCAGGGAAGTTCGCGCTGTGATGTCACGCCACGCCGGGGTGATGCGCAACGCGTCTGGCCTCGCGATGGCGACTGGTGCGCTCGGCACCCTCGGTCGGTCGATGCGTGCGGACGTCGAGGCGAGTCGGGACTCGTGGGAGGCGACCAACCTGTTGACGATCGCCTCCGGAATCGTGTCCGCTGCTCTGGCACGTACAGAAAGTCGCGGCTGCCACCGCCGCGCCGATTACCCCGAGACCGACCCGGCCTGGGTGCGGCATCTCGAAGTCGTGCTCGATGCCGTCGGTGCGGTCGACGTCCGCTCAGAACCGTGACGGATCGGGCCTAGGCTCCCGCGATGTTCGTGTATCACCCGTTGCCGGAGACGACACGTGTGCAATTGATGCAGGCTCGGCTCGATCCCGACGCGGTCGCTGCGCTCGTCCGCATGGCGGTTGCCGAGGACCTGATGGGCGGGATCGACGTGACGTCGGCCGCGACGATTCCGGCGGATCAGCGCAGCGTGGCTACGTTCGGTGCACGCGAGGCCGGTGTCGTGGCAGGACTCCCCGTTGTTGCCGCCGTGATCGAGACCGTGTGTGGCGATGCAGCCAGCGACGTCGAGTTGCTCGTCGCTGATTCGTCGCGAGTGGATGCGGGCACCGACGTTGCTCGGGTGACCGCGCCGACCCGGCTGCTGCTCACCGCGGAGCGAACCGCACTCAACCTGCTGTGTCACCTGTCAGGCGTGGCGAGCCTGACCCGCCGCTGGGCCGACGCGGTTGCGGGCACTTCTGCGACCGTCCGCGACACGCGCAAGACAACACCCGGTCTGCGAGCGCTCGAGAAGTACGCCGTCCGGTGTGGCGGGGGAGCAAACCATCGGATGGGCCTGTCAGACATGGCCCTGGTCAAGGACAACCACGTGGCGGGGGCCGGTGGTATCGAGGCTGCCTATGCGCGGGTTCGCGAGCTCGAGGCGACGATTCCGGTCGAGATCGAGGTCGACTCCCTCGACGGACTCCGTACGGCGATCAGGGCCGGCGCGGACGAGGTCCTCATCGACAACTTCTCACTCGATCAAATGCGCGACGCCGTCCGGATCCGCGACGAAATGGGTTCGTCGGTACGTTTGGAGGCGAGCGGTGGTCTGACCCTCGATACCGCCCGCGCCGTGGCCGAGACGGGCGTCGATCTGATCGCCGTCGGTGAACTCACCCACTCGGCGCGAGTTCTCGATCTCGGTCTCGACCTCCGCTCGATTGTCTGAGCGGCCGGACCTCGGACGGATCGGACGGAGCCTGTCGACGTGGTGCGGGTCAGTACGCCCAGATGAGTTCGATCACGAAGATCATGTCGGTGTCGGCAGGCAGCCCGTTCTGGGGGTTGCCCTCGAGGCCGAACCCGTCCTCGGGTGGGATGATCACCGCGCGCTGACCACCGACGTTCATGCCGTCCATCCCCTCGAGGAGTCCGGGTAGCAAGCCCTCCTCGAACGGAACCGGCACGGGACCGGCTTCCCAGTTGCGCTCGAGCGCGACACCGTTGTCGCCGCGAAAATACACGTAGCGGATCAGCGCGGTCTGCCCTCGCTCGAGCGCGGGGCCCTCGCCGACGACCAGGTCGACTGTTTCGGTGTCGGCCACACCTTCAGCTGTCGACAGTGGAACCCCTGGCTCGCTCGGTTCTTCGGTCGCCGCGGACACGTTGCGGACATCGATCACGAACGTCAGCGTTTCCTGTTCGCGGATGAGGTCACCGCTCCCGACTTCGCCGTAGGCGAGCTCGGAGGGGATGTCGAGTTGGACCCGTTCGCCGGTCTGGGTGCCGACGAGTCCGTCCTCCCACCCCTGGATCACAAAGCCGTTGCCGAGGGTCACCGAGAGAGGCTCGCCGCGGTCGTAACTGTTGTCGAACTCCACACCGTCTTCGGAACGGACGCCGACATAGTCGACGATCACGGTGTCGCCGGCAACTGCGGCATCCCCCGAACCCTCGACCAGCACGGTCCGCACGAGCTCGGTCGGGAGCTCGGCAGGCAGTTCGACCTCGGGCTTGTCGGGGTTCTCGGGTGGGGCCGGGGTCGTGTCAGGTGGCAGGACCTCTGCGTCGGGATCGCTGCCCGCCGTCGCCTCGGTGTCCGCTTCGGCGTCGGGCAATGTGGTGCTGGCCTCGGAATCGGAGTCGCCACACGCGGCGAGTGACAGAGCGGCGATCGTGGTGATGAGGAGTGTCCGGCGCATTGCGACGACGCTATCGCTGGCCAGCGCCGTGGCAGGGTCAGCCCGTGGGTGGGTGCCCGACCCGACGATGCCATTCAGCCTCGGCTCGACCGAGCTCGGTTGACGGCGCTGCGTCGACGAATGGCCAGAGTTCGGACGCGATCCTGCGGTAGTTGCCGGACGCCCGAAGCTCGCCCAGAAGGGCGTACAGCCCGAGGTTGATCCGCTGGATGAACACGAACGCCCGTGGCACCGTTGCGTACTGGCTGATCGGGCTCGCTCGGTCGAACGTGTGGCGGACCACCGAATTGGCGTACTCGCGGGTCCAGGTCATCTCCGCGTCGTCGCGCACCGCGTCGTAGAAGAGCGAGAAGTACTCGCCGACATCGTCGGTGCCGACCGGCGCGCCCGGCAGCAGCATGCCGGCCGACTCGACGATGCGGCGGAACTCGACGGCATCGTGGTCGACTGCGGCGGCCTCGACCATCGAACCGAACATCGTCAGCTCGTCGGGGGTGAAGTGCTTGACCAACCCGAAGTCGAGGAACGTCACGGTCCCGTCGTCGTGGAACAGGTAGTTGCCCGGATGCGGATCGCCGTTGAACGCGCCGAATCGATACAGCGATCGGAACACGAAGCGGAAGATGATCTCCCCCACTCGGTCGCGGGTCTCTTGACCTCGGTCGAGCATTTCCGACCAACGATGTCCAGTGGCCAACTCAGTGGTCAGGACCCGCCGCGTCGAGTGACTGTCGAACACCGCCGGGATCCGAATGAACGGGTGACCGCGGTAGTACTCGGCAAACAGCTTCTGGTTGGCCGCCTCCAACTCGTAGTCGACCTCGTCGGCCAGGCGGATCTTGATCTCGTCGACCATTTCCGACGGGTCGAGTCCGCCGAAGCTCTGTTTCAGGAGCACGCCGAGCATGTCGGCGTTGCGCAGGTCGGACGCGATCGCCTCGCCGACACCCGGGTACTGCACCTTGACGGCCACCGCCCGCTCGGTTCCGTCGCCGTCGCGCACGATTGCGCGGTGAACCTGCCCGATCGATGCAGCCGCGATCGGCTCATCGTCGAATTCGACGAACAAGTCGCCGATCGGCCGTCCGAGCTCCGATTCGACGGTCGAACGTGCCAGCTCGGTCGACATCGGGGGAGCATCCGATTGGAGCTGAGCGAGCGCCAACCGAAGCGGTTCGGGCAGCCCGTCGTCGAGGTAGCTGGCCATCTGACCGAGCTTCATCAAGGCGCCCTTCATCTGGCCGAGTTCATCGGCGACCTGCTCCGCTGTCCGGAACTCTCGATGGCGATCCAGCGCGTCGCGTCGCTCAGCCGATGCAAAGGTCTTGCGCGCCGCCGTCGTCGCGTAGGTGCCGCCGACGCGCGCTCCCATCCGCGCGAGGCGGGCGTTACGGCCCCACCACGAGGTGCCGAGCCGTCCGCCGACGTCACGGACTGCGAGCAGCGCTACGCCGAGCCCGACGAGCGCCGCCAGTCCGAGCATCGCAGCCGCGAGGCGTGAACGGAGCCGGTTCATCGCGTCCTCGCGCTCACCGAGGCGACCGCCCGAACCAGTGCGGGGGAGAACTGGTCGGCTTCCTCGACGACAGCTCCATGGTCGCCGTCGATCCGATACACCTCGGCGTCGGGCAGTGCCTCGAACAGGAGTGTCTGTCGGCGGCGACTGACGACCTGATCGCGCATCGTAATGATCAGCGAGGTCGGTACGTCGACGTCGCCGATCCACGGGGTCGAGTCGAACGCGCCGATCGCGGTGCCGGCTTCGAGCAGCATCCGCCAGTCGTGGCTGGATGCTTCTTCGACGGCCCACGGCTCCCACTCACGCGCCTTGCGTTGCAGATAGAGCTGGTCGGTCAACCAGAGGCGCGCCTGTTCGGGTGTGATCCGGGCCAGCGCAGCGAGCCCGCTCGCCCCGAGGAACGACAGCCGTTCGAGCCGTTCGACCGAGAACACCGGCGCCGTTGCGCACAGCACGAGGCCGCGCACCCGCTCCCGGTGGCGGCGCCAGGCCAGCTGCGCGATCGGGCCGCCCATCGAGTAGCCGACAGGAACGAACCCGTCGATGCCGAGTTCGTCGGCGACCGCAACGGCATCATCAGCGCAGTCCTCGAGGCGGAACCGCTTCTTCGACCGCAACCCCGTCCCGTGACCACGGTGGTCGTATGCGACGACGCGGAACCGCTCGCCGAGCGCGGCGTAGCAGCGGAACCAGTTGAGGTCTGCCGTCGCCGTCCAGCCGTGGAGCAGCAGGATCGTGGTGTCGGCGTCAGCCGGCCCGAAGTCGCGGACCTCGATCGTGCCGCGCCCCGGCAAGTCCAGCGGTGTCGACGGCGGCAGATCGGGCGCCGCGGCGCGGACCGCCTGAGAGTTCTCCCGGGGGACGTCGACGGCGGCTTCTGCTGAGATCGTGCCGGCGTCGAGGTCGGGGTGCTGGTCCAGCTGGTTCAGACCGTTTCGACTTTCAGGACGGTGACGGTCAGCGAGCCGTTGGGGGCGTCGTACGAGATCGTGTCGCCTTCGGCCGCGCCGTCCAACGCCGCGCCGAGGGGCGAAGTCGCGCTGATGACATCCGCGTTCTCGGCGACCTCCTCCATGTTGCCGATGAGGTAGCGCTCGGCCATGTCGTCCGAATCGCCCTCGTAGAGGATCGTGTAGACCTGCGACGCCTCGACGATCTCGCCGTTCTCGAGCAGATGCTCGAGTTGGCGGATGCGGCCCTCCATGTGGCCCTGTTCGTCCTTCGCGGCGTGGTATCCGGCGTTCTCCTTGAGGTCGCCTTCCTCGCGGGCGACTTCGATCTTGTTGGCGACCTCGATCCGGCCGCGCGTCGTCAGATCATCGAACTCCGCCTTGAGCTTGTCGTAGGCGGCTTGGGAGAGCTGCGGGTTGGCCATGGGCGAAGGATACCGAGTCGGGGGAGGGGGCTGCCCGGTCGAGAACCTGTCAAGAGTCGTACGATCGTGCCGATGATCGAAGGGATGGATGACGGATCCGCCGTCCCGACTCCCGATGAGCACGGAGAGTGGCCAGATCCTGCCGGCGCGCCCGTCGAGCCGCCACCCGTCGGTTCATCCACCGGCTCGGCGCCCCGACGAACCGACCGGAGATGGATCGTCGGTGGCGTCGCCACGATGGTGGCGGGACTCATCGGCCTCGGTGCCGTCGCCGCATCGTCGGGCTCGTCGACCGTGACCGACGCCGGTCCGGCGACCGTCGCCGATGAGACGACCATTCCTCGTGTCGAACGCACGACCGTCCCGATCCGGACGGCGAACGAACCCGACCGGACCACGACGGACCCCTCGTCGACCGTCGAGGTCACGACCACCGTCGCGCCCACCACGACGGTCGTGCCGGTCACCGCACCACCGCTCGACGACGAGCCGTCGGTCGTCGCCCGGCCGGTACCTGTCGAGCCGCCCCCGCCGCCCCCGGCTGCTCCGCCGGCCCCCTGGGCCGACAGTGTTTTCACGACGTCGGGTGGGCACGTGTCGACCGACGTCGGGTGCGTCCGCGATCTCTCGGCTGCAGCGCTCGACGAGTTCTTCGCCGCACGTGTCGGCCCGGTGATCGGCTGGGACTACCAGCACGTCTACCCGCTCGGCGGCAACCGCTACCTGTGGCTGTTCCAGGACACGTTCATCGACCACTCGAACACCGCGACGACGCTCGGCAACGCGAGCTTCGCCCACAACTCGGCGCTCGTCCAGGAGGGCAACTGCTTCCGGCTGCTCCACCGGGGCACGACGTCGCGTCCGACGCCGTTCGAACTCGGCACCGGCACGACGACGCTCAACACCTGGTTCTGGCCGATGGGCGGCGAGGTCCACGGCGGACGGCTCTACGTGTTCTGGGCCGAGATGCGCAAGGACTCCCCGGACCCGAAGCCACCGGACGGACTCGGCTGGCACCCGGTTGCCACCCACATCGCGGCGTACGACCCGAACACCCTCGCCCGACTCGATTTCCGGCGGGCCCCGAGCTGGGGAGCCTCGCCGATCTACGGCTACGCCGTGGAGAGCGACGAGACCCACACCTACCTGTTCGGGAACACGTTCGAGCAGAACCTGTCGCGCGAGGGTGGCTGGTTCAACGGGCCGCACAGTGGGACCAAGATGTTCCTTGCACGCGTTCCGAAAGGGCGCCTCCTCGATGCACCCGAGTATTGGACACGGACAGGTTGGACCACCGACCGTCGCAACGCCCACGCGTTCTTGCAGCGGCACTGGTCGGAGTTCCCGATGCAGCCGCGTTACATGGACGGGCAGTGGATCGCGTCGACCGCGGTGAACGGTTACTGGGGAGACGCGTTCGAACTGGATGTCGCGAACAATCCGTGGGGTCCGTGGACGACGATCGAGAGCCGGCCGCTCGTGCCGCGCGGAGCCGACTGGAAGATGAACACGTACCACGCCCACCTGATGCCGTGGCGAGACGGATTCGGGCAAGCGGTGGTCTCGGTGTCGAACAATGCGCGCAACATGCTGCGCGACGCGTGGCCCAACCCGCATCGTTACCGACCAAACGTGCTCGCTTTCCCGTGGCAGGTGCCGCCACCGGAGACGACACTGCCACCCCCCACCACGACGACCACGACGTCGAGCACGACGACCACGACGACGACCACGCTCCCGCCGACGACGACCACGACGTCGTCGAGCACCACGAGCTCGACGACCAGTTCGACGACCAGTTCGACGACCAGTTCGACGAGTTCGACCACGTCCAGCACCAGCAGCACGACCACCACGACGACGTCCGAACCGCCGTCGTCGTCGACGCCGGAGCCACCCGACCAAGGTGGAGCCGACGAGTCATCGTTGCCACCAGATCCCTAGGCTGCTGCGCACTATGGCGCACAACATTGCAGTGATCGGCGGCGACGGAATCGGACCGGACGTGACAGCGGAGGCGATCAAGGTCGTCCGAGCCGCAGGGGTCGACATTTCGACCACCGAGTTCGACCTCGGCGGAGCCCGCTTCCTGAAAGACGGCGAAATCCTCTCCGACGACACCCTCGAGGAGCTGCGTGCGTTCGACTGCATCCTGCTCGGCGCGGTGGGCACGCCTGATGTGCCGCCCGGGGTGATCGAGCGCGGCCTGCTGCTCAAGATGCGTTTCGAACTCGACCTCTACATCAACCAGCGTCCGTTCGTCGGTACCGCCCCGGGAGGCACCGAACCGCATGACTTCGTGGTCATCCGCGAGAACACCGAGGGGCCCTACGTCGGTGAAGGTGGTTCGCTGCGCGAAGGAACGCCCCAGGAGGTGGCGACGCAGGGCTCGTTCAACACGCGATTCGGTGTCGAGCGCTGCATCCGACACGCGTTCGAGCTCGCTGTGTCACGCGACCGCAAGCACCTCACGCTGGTGCACAAGACCAACGTGCTGCAGTTCGCCGGTGGGTTGTGGCAGCGCACCTTTGATGAGGTCGCAACCGAGTACCCCCAGGTCGACACCGCGTACAACCACGTCGACGCAGCCTGCATCTACTTCGTTCAGGATCCGCATCGCTACGACGTCGTCGTGACGGACAATCTCTTCGGCGACATCCTCACCGACCTCGGTGGTGCCGTGTCGGGTGGGATCGGGCTCGCCTCGTCGGCCAATCTCAACCCCGATCGAACGGGCCCGTCGATGTTCGAGCCGGTGCACGGCTCGGCGCCTGACATCGCCGGCCAGAATCTGGCGAACCCCACGGCCGCGATCCTGTCCGCAGCACTGATGCTCGACTTCCTCGGCGAGGGGGACGCGGCCGATCGGATCCGTGCGGCCTGCGCTGCCCAGCCTGGCACCGGCAGCACCACCGACGTCGGTGACGCGATCGCCACCCGCGTGGGAAACTGAGCCGCACACCAACCCCTCACCCGGTGCTCGTCACCGATCGACGTTCGACCACCACCAACCGGAGCGATCATGCCCATCACACCAACCGACAAGATCTGGATGAACGGCGAGCTCGTCGACTGGGACAAGGCCCAGATCCACGTGCTCACCCACGGCCTGCACTACGGCAGCGGTGTGTTCGAGGGCATCCGTGCCTACGAGACGGCGGACGGACCGGCGATCTTCCGGCTGACCGAGCACATCGAGCGACTTTTCAACTCGGCGAAGATCCTCGGCATGGAGATCCCGTACACCGTCGACGAGTTGATCGCCGCGACCAAGGAGACCGTCGCCGCCACCGGATTGTCGTCGTGCTACATCCGTCCGATCGCCTACCTCGGTTACGGCGAAATGGGGCTGAACACCCTGCCGTGTTCGGTCGACGTCGCGATCGCGTGCTGGCCATGGGGTGCGTACCTCGGCGACGACGCGGTGACGAAGGGCGTGCGGCTGAAGACGTCGTCGTGGACCCGTCATGACCACAACACGATGCCCCCAGCGGCGAAGACCACAGGCAATTACGTGAACTCGTCGCTGGCCAAGGTCGAAGCGATCAAAGCCGGCTACGACGAAGCCGTGATGCTGGCTCCCAACGGTCTGGTCGCCGAGTGCTCGGGCGAGAACATCTTCGTGTCGCGGCACGGCAAGCTGATCACGCCGCCGCTGTCGGCTGGTGCCCTCGAGGGCATCACGCAGAGCACGGTGCTCACCATCGCCCGCGACCTCGGATTCGAGGCCGTCATCGACAACATCGCGCGCACCGATCTGTACATCGCCGATGAGGCATTCGTGTGCGGCACGGCCGCAGAGGTGAGTTCGGTCAACTCGGTGGACGATCGTGAGATCGCGTGCCCCGGCCCGATGACGTCGGCGATCGCCGAGACCTACCATCGGGTGATTCGTGGCGAGGTCGACAAGTACCGGCATTGGTGCGAACTCGCTGTCTAGGGTCGTCCCACGAGTTCGTCATGCGCTGGCGCGTCGATGTTGTCGGAGTCCCTCGATGGCGAGGACCAATCCGGCCGCAGGGATGGCCGCGGAGAGCCACAGAGCGGAGCGATAGCCGCCGGTGAGCGATTGCACGAGGGCGAAGAACGCGGGTCCGATCGCGCTGCCGATCACCATGGCGCTCATCTGCGCTCCGGAGATGGCGCCGAGGTGTCGCCGCCCGAAGACCTTCGGGATGGCTGCGGACGTCAACGCAGAGAAGCACCCCTGCGAGGCGCCCCAGGCAAGGACGGCCGCGACGGCGCCCCAACCGGTGTCGAGCAGACCGACCATCGGATACATCACCAACTGGGCGACGGCCATCGCGGCCGCGATCACGAGCGGCGTCACGCGGTCGATCAACCAGCCGGTGCCCAGCGTGACGGGCACGCTGACGAATGCGATCGGCACGAAAATGCGGACGATCTCGTCGTCGGTCAGCCCCAGCTCCAGCCCGAGGTCGACGATGTGGAAGGTGATTGCAGTACTCGTCGACGCGAGCGCTGCGACCGGGATCGTCAACGCCCAGAAACGGACATCGCGGAGCGCCTCTGCTCGGGTGGCGTCCTGGTCGGTCCCGACGGTCAGGACCGATCGACGCTCCACGTGGTCCTCGGAGTCGCGGTCGTCGGGGACCGGTGTCCGGGCGCGGCCGTCGATCTCGATTCCCGCCGCCTCGGGGCTGACCCGATAGAACGCGACGATGACGGAGCCGATCACGACAACCAGCACCACGGCCATGATGCGCCACGCGGTGCGGTAGCCGTCGATGTCGATCAGGGCCAGGAACAGCGCCGGGGAGGCAGCAAACGAGAAGCTGACGAACGCGCTCGACACGGCGGTGACGAATCCGCGTCGACGGTCGAACCACTGGGCGATCATCGTCCGCGATGCCAACGTGAGCAGACCCTGCCCGCTGAAACGAAGACATCCGAAACCGATCGACATCACGACGACCCCCACCGCGGTGCTCATCGGTCCGACCACGCTCAACCCGAGGAGCGTCATCGCCAAGCCGAGGGTCGCCCCGAGCGCGACGACTCGTGATCCGTGCCGATCGATTGCTCGGCCACCCGCGCCGAGGAGCATCCCACTCGTCCCCGTTCCGACGAGGTAGGCGACCGCAAGCTGCAGGCGGGTCAGTCCCGTCGTCGAGATCAGGTCATCGGTGAAGACGCTGACGCCTGCGGTCTGGCCCGGCACCGATGCGATCGCGCCGATGGTTCCGGCGACCACGACGACCCACCCGTAGTAGAACGGCAGTCTTCTCGGGTCGAACGGTCGCGTCCCGAGCGCTCGTTTCGACGAAGGCCTCGGTTCCGGCACCGACGACGGCGAGGGGCCGTCGGTTCGTGCGGTGCCCATCGCGGCCGAGGCTACGGGAACGATCGATCTCATCCCAGCAGCCACCCGTCACAACGGGCGAGGCCAGCCTCGCGAGGTGTGGTCGCTCACGAACCCACCGATTCGGCGACGACCGGATCCGGCCGAAAACCGAGGAGAGCCCCGGTCGGCAGCTCCCGGCCGAAGCCGAGCGCACCTTCCGGGGCTCTCAGGCGGACACATCCACCATCGGTCGATCTGCGGGCGTTAGCCTTCGTCTCGACCTGTTCACATCGCCCGTCTCGCCGTTCCACACGTGGAGCTGCGTGGCGGGCGATGCCGCTTTTCGGAGTCCCGAGCCGGTCTCCCGACTCGCTGTCCGTCGCCACCGTTCACGCTGACCCGGTTTCCCGTGTCACCGAAGTGGTGCCGATCGGGAGCCTTCCTCCTCGGTTCCAGTTGGGGTGGTCCCGATTCGTCTGACTCCCTCCGGCTCGGTCCATCCCCACGGTCACCCGTGGATCCGTTCCGCACCGGCGGTCTCAGTGTCCTGTGCTCCGACTCCGCTGCGACTTCCCCGTTGCCGGCTCGGTCGTGCGCTCTTCGGAACGATCTCTATGATGAAGGATGCAAAACCCCTGGTCAAGATGTATTTTCGAAGTCACAGGGTTACCCACAGAACTTTTTGGGTTTCCCCCAGGTCCGTCGGGTTCATCCACCGTTCATCCACCGGTTCGGTAGCGGAATGCACCGTCCGACCACAGGTCCGTCCACATCTTGCACACCTGCAATTCGGACGTTGTGGTCGCTCGCGACGGGGTCGGCGTTGAAATCGACCCCGGTGCGGACTTCACTGAAGCGGCGAACTGCGCCCCGCACCGCCCATCGACAGGACCGAACCACCATGCGACTCGTCGAAGTCTTCGACACCACACTCCGCGACGGCCTCCAGGTCGAGGGCGTCACGGCGACGGTCGACGACAAACTCCGCATCGCGCAGCAACTCGACCTGCTCGGTGTGCACTTCATCGAAGGTGGCTGGCCGGGGGCAAATCCGAAAGACGTCGAGTTCTTCCAGCGTGCCCAACAGGAGCTCAACCTGACGACGTCGACGCTCGTTGCGTTCGGTTCGACGCGCCGTCCGCGTGGCAGGAGCGACGACGACGCCACGCTGCGCAACCTGATCGAGGCACACACTCCGGCCGTCTGCATCGTGGCGAAGAGCTCCGAGTATCAGGTGGTTGAGGCGTTGCAGACCACCCTCGACGAAGGGGCGGCCATGATCGCCGACTCCGTGGCGTTCCTCAAGGGGGAGGGCCGCCGAGTCCTCGTCGACCTGGAGCACTTCTTCGACGGCTATCGCGAGAACCCCGAGTTCTCACTCCGTGCGATCGAGGCAGCGGTGGTCAACGGTGCAAGCCACCTCGTGCTGTGCGATACCAACGGCGGCACGCTGCCCCACGAAGTCGGACAGATCGTCGCGGACGTGAAGTCGCACGTCGGTGACGACGCGGTCATCGGGATCCACTGCCACGACGACACAGGCTGTGCGGTCGCCAACTCCATTGCCGCGGTCGAGGCCGGTGCGGGTCACGTGCAGGGCACGCTCAACGGGCTGGGGGAGCGGACCGGCAACACCAACCTGTCGACGGTCATCCCGAACCTGCAGCTGAAGATGGGCTACGAGTGTCTCCCCGAGGGACGGATCCAACGGCTCACCTCCGTCAGCCACCACGTGGCCGAGACGCTGAACCGGGCGGTCGACCCGCAGGCGCCGTTCGTCGGCTCGTCGGCCTTCGCCCACAAGGCGGGTCTCCATGTCTCGGCGATCGTGCGTGCAAAGGACGCGTACGAACATGTCGATCCCGAAGCGGTCGGTAACGGCACTCGATTCGTCGTGTCGGAGATGGCAGGCCGCGCCACGATCCAGATGAAGGCCGACGAGATCGGAATCGAACTCGACGGCGCCGAGATCAACCAGGTGATCGACGACCTCAAGCGGCTCGAGCATGAGGGGTACCACTTCGAGGCAGCCGACGCGTCGCTCGAACTGCTGATGCGTCGTGCCACCGGTGGTGTCCCCGACTTCTTCCGCGTCGAGTCGATGCGGGTCATCACCGACGAGCTTCCCGACGGCGCCTTCACGACTGAGGCCACGGTGAAGGTCTGGGTGGGCACCGACGGCCCGGACGGCGACGATGCCGAGCGGCACGTGTGGGTGGCCGAGGGCAACGGTCCGGTCAACGCGATCGATACGGCCTTGCGTAAGGCGATCGGCAAGGCGGTGCCCCACGTCGCCGACATCCACCTCACCGACTACAAGGTGCGCATCCTCGACGGGGACAGTGCCACGGGTGCGACGACCCGCGTTCTGTTGTCGGCCACCGACGGTCGTCGCGACTGGACCACGATCGGCGTCAGCCCGAACATCATCGAGGCGTCGTGGCGTGCGCTCGAGGACAGCCTCGTGTTCGGACTCCTCCATCAGACCAAGTGAGCGCGCTGGCTCCGATCGTCCACCGCCTGCTGACGCTGTTCGCCGAATCGGGGCTCATTGCGTGCGGTCGGGCGCGGGATGGTATTGACTAAGGGCGATGGCTGCTCCCAAGTTCACGCCCGTGGTCCCGACCGACGAGCCGCGGGCCTACGGGTCCCCCGACCATGTTCCTGCGTCCTGGAGTCCCGATCGTCCGGGGGAGATCGAGGGCTTCCAGCCTCGGGGTGAGCGACTCGGCGCCCCTGGCCCCGACCAGGGTTTTGCGATCAAGATCGCGAACTTGCTCCGGCCGAAGCTCCGCCTCGGTGACGGCGAGAACATCGACGATGTCGTGCAGGGATGTCTCGGTGTCGCATTGCGTCGGGCATCGCTCTTCTCCCGCGCTCCGGTCGTTCACGACCTGACCATCGGATTCACCGTCTGGGGCTTCTTCGACGATGCGCCGCCGAGCGATCTCGTTGCGCTGCGGTCGAAGATGTTCGAGGGGTTGCGGCATGTCGGGCACCACTACACCGAGGGCCGAGAAGTCGTCGACCAGGTGCCTGTCGAGACCCTTCAGATGACCCCGGCCCAGGTCGAGTCCCGGTACCCCGAGGACTGGCGCGAGCTGCTCGGGCTCTGAGCGGTCGGTGGCGACCCGTCGGCTGCAGGCCGGGGGCATCGACGTCGCGAACGCACTGCAGATGATCGGCATCTGCGGTGCCGACCCGACGTTCCGACGCGGACCGGGGATGTTCGCGAAGGCGGTACTCACGCCAAGCGGGCCCGGAACGATGCGGCTGACCTGGACCGGACCAGGCGACCTGACCGCAGAAGCGTGGGGGCCGGCGCCGACTGGTTGCTCGACCGGGCGCCCCGCTGGGTCGGCCTCGCCGACGACCTGCTGGGATTCGATTCGTCGCTCAACCGGTGTGGTTGCCCGCCTCTCCTCCACCGACCTCCATCGGATGAACGTCGAGCGACGTCGTGCTGATGCGATCCTGCTCGCAGCGAAACGGGCCAACCGCATGGGGAGGCTGCGACGATGCCGGTCGACGCTGCGATCCAGCGGCTGTCGGCACTGCCCGGTCTCGGGGTGTGGACGGCGACCGCCACCGTGCTCGCCTCCCACGGGATCCCGACACGGTTCTGCTGCGCGACCACGGCATGCCGACGAAGGTCAACTACGCGTTCACAGGTGATGCGACGCGTCTCGACCCGGACGACGGTGGCGATGAGATCATGTGCGCCCACCTGGAACCATGGCGCGGCCACCGACAGCGGATCAGCCGGCTGCTCTTCGTTGCCGGGATCAACCCGCCGCGCAGAGGAGCCCGGGCCGTCAACCCCGACATCCGTCGCCTCTGAGTCAGAACAGCCTCATCGCAGGTGCAACGATCGTGCGATGGAGTTCGGCATCTGCGTTGCGTCCCGTCCATCCGACCTCGGCTACGTCGTCGAGGCGGAGCGATTCGGCTTCACCCACTGCTGGATGGCCGACAGTCAGATGATCTGGTCGGATGTCTACGCGATGCTCGCCCTGGTCGCCGATCGGACCACGACGATGCGGATCGGGACCGGGGTGGCGGTTGCTCCGACCAGACCGTCGCCCGTCACCGCAGCGGCACTCGCCACGATCAACGAGCTTGCGCCCGGGCGCGTCTTCTGCGGCATCGGTACGGGGAACACCGCAATGCGGATCATGGGCCACAAGCCGATGACCATCGATGCCTTCGACCGCTACCTCGCCGAACTCCGCCCGCTGTTGCGCGGTGACGAGGCAGCCGTGCGTTGGGGAGCGGCCGAGTCGCCGGTGCGGCACCTCATGGCGGACCACGGATTCGTTCGGTTCGACCCGGCGATCCCCGTCCACGTGTCAGCGTTCGGACCGCGGTCGCTGGAGCTCGCAGCGCGCCACGGTGATGGCTTGATCACATCGGCGCCGCCCGAGCCCGACTCGATTGCCGGCCTGCGTGCCGCACTCGTCCGGTTGGGTGACGCCAACGGTCGAACGATCACGCGAGCCGACTTCCCGATCGCCACGTTGACGACGATGTGCGTGCTCGACGACGGAGAGGCCATCGACAGTGAGCGTTGCCGACGCGACGTCGGGGCCTTCGCAATCGCCGGGCTGCACTACATCTACGAGCAGTACGCCCAACTCGGCCGGCGGCCGCCTGCACACGTCGCCGACATCTGGGACGACTACGTCGAGTACATCGAGGAAGCTCCGGCCGACCGACGTCATCAGCGGATCCACCTCGGCCACAACTGCTGGGTCGAGCCCGAGGAGGAGCGTTTCGTCACGGCGTCGTTGATCGAGCGCTCGTGCCTCGTCGGCACCGCTGACCAGCTGATCGATCGCGTCCGTGCGCTCGAGGCGGCGGGTCTCGATCAATTGGTGTTGCTCCCACCGCTCGACGCCAAGGAGCGGATCATCGCCGACGTGGCGGCCAAGGTGATGCCGTTCGTGTGAGCCGAGCCCGAGGTCAGGCCCCGCCGGCGGCACCCCGACACTTCGTCGGATCAGCCGCACGCACGACGAACGTACGGGTACGGGTTCACTGCGCGGCCTCCACCGGGATGGATCTGGAGGTGGAGGTGATTCGCGCTCGTGTTGCCGGTCTTGCCGACATAGCCGACGACATCACCGGCCGACACCGATCGATTCGAACCCTCATAACGGCTGAGGTGGGCGTAGTAGTAACGTGCGCCGCTCGCTCCGTACAGCCGGAGGGTCAGCCCGCCGAGCCTGTTGCTACGGAACTCGATGCGACCCGCCTCCATCGCGACGAGCGGAGTCCCGGACGGGGACATGATGTCGGTCCCCTCGTGGCGACGCCCTCCCGAACGGGCCGCGCCCCACGTGTCGGCATATGACCGTGTTCCGGCAACCGGGCAGACCAGGCCCGATCCGGCATTGGCCGGAGCAGGTGTCGGTTCGACCGGTGTCGAGACCGCTCCCGAGCCGGCCGACGGCGTCGACGCGGCCTGCGCCGGGGTGGCCGCTGCGGCCTCGGCGGCGGCCGCCGCTGCAGCGGCTTCACGCTCGCGGCGTTCCTGCTCGTCTCGGACGCGCTGTTGGCGTTCGAGTTCCTGTTGGACGGCTTCGTCGATGAGTCGCTGCTTCTCGACTTCCCCGAGCCGGACGATTTCTGCCTCGGCGGCGACCTGCAGCGCGGCAAACGACTCCACTGCTGCTTGGGCCTCCTCCTGCTGGGTGGCCAGCTCGTCCCGCGTCTCCTCGACGTCGCTCATCACGGCGTCGAACTCGTCGAGGTCGGCCACGGCCGTGTTCGCCGCCACCGATGCCAAGACATCGGCGGCGAGCACGTCGTTGGTCTCGTCGAGGTCGATGAAGAGCGGGAAATCGGGTCCGCCGGCCCCGACGAACTGGCGCACGGCCTGTGCTTGGAGACCGTCGCGCATCTCGTCGGCGCGTGCTTCGACGGCCGCCAGTTCCTTTTCCGTTTCGGCGATCTCCAGCTCGAGTTGGTCGATCTCGGATTCCTTGTCGAACATCGCCTGGGCGGCGGCGTTCGCCCGATCGCGTGCGGCTTGGATCTCTCGTGCCGCTTGTTCCGCGGGCGATTCAGCCGACTGGGCGTTCACCGTTGACGACGACCCGATGGTCACAGCAGCGAGCAGCACTGCGGCGATGCGACGGGCGCGCGTCCGAGCGAATGGAGAGCGACGGGACATGACGGGCACGACCGTACCAATTGGATGACGGTTTGATGACGGCACTCTCGACAATTCGTCGAGACTTTCGGGAGGCGCTCCGCCACGCTCAGTGGGTCACTTCGCCGGTGGGGTAGTGTCCGCGGCGCCATGGCCGAGCAGTTCGATCCCTCCGTCCATCCTCATCGTCGCCGGAATCCGCTCACCGGCGATTGGGTGGTCGTGTCGCCACAACGCACCAAACGACCGTGGCAGGGACAGACCGACGACGGAGCCGGTGACGACACCCCAAGCTACGACCCCGGGTGCTATCTCTGTCCTGGCAACGCTCGCGCCGGCGGCGTCACGAACCCGGCCTACTGCTCAACGTTCGTGTTCGAGAACGACTTCGCCGCGCTCCTGCCCGGTGTCCCGGCACCGCACAACGACGCGGCCGACGAGCTGTTCGGGATGGCCGCCGCCGACGGAGAATGCCGCGTCGTCTGCTTCTCGCCGCGCCACGACCTGACGTTGGCGAAGATGTCGCCCGACGAAGTCGGCGTCGTCATCGAACTGTGGCGCGATCAGTTCGCCGAGCTCAACGAGACCTGGGAGTGGGTGCAGCTCTTCGAGACCCGCGGCGCGATCTCCGGCGCATCGAACCCTCACCCTCATGGTCAGATCTGGTCCTCGGCGTTTCTTCCCGACGAAGTGGTCTCGGAGATCGAGTCCCAGCAGGCCTACCTGTCCCGCCATGGCGCGTCGATGCTGATCGACTACGCCGAGCGCGAAGCGGCGTCGGGCGAGCGGACCGTCGCGATCAACGAACGGTGGATCGCCGTCGTGCCGTACTGGGCGTACTGGCCCTACGAGACGATCGTGATCCCACGACGCCCCCTCGCCACACTCACCGAGCTCGATACAGCTGACTCCGAGGCGCTTGCCGAGGTCCTTCAGACCATGCTGGGCGCGTTCGACCGACTGTTCAACACGCCGTTCCCGTACTGCTCGGGCTGGCACGGTGCGCCGCGCTCGGGCGCCGACGGCTTCCAACTGCACGCCCACTACTACCCCCCACTGCTGCGCTCCGCCGACGTCGCCAAGATCCCGGCGAGTTACGAACAGCTCGCGAACCTCCAGCGTGACCTGACCCCGGAAACCGCAGCGGTCAACCTCCGAGAGGTTCGCTGATGGCGCACGGAACGCACGACTACGACATCGATCCCCGTAACGCGTCGATCGTCATCGGGATCAACGACGACCTGTTGCCGCGCGAGCGGGCGGTTGTGTCGGTGTTCGACAGCGGTTTCATGCTCGGCGACGGTGTCTGGGAGGGCATTCGCGTCCATCACGGCCGGATGGCGTTCCTCGACGAGCATCTCCGTCGCCTCTATGAGGGGGCGAAGGGCATCGACATGGACATCGGCCGGACCCCCGACGAACTCACCGAGATGCTCCGGGCAACACTCGATGCCAACGGGATGGCTGACGCGGACGGCATCCACATCCGGCTGATGGTGACGCGTGGCGTCAAGTCGACGCCATACCAGGATCCCCGGTTCACGATCAGCCCGCCGACCATCGTGATCATCCCCGAGTACAAGACGGCCCGACCTGAAACGCTCACCCAGGGAGTGCGGTTGTACACCGTGTCGACGCGCCGTGGTCGTCCTGACGTGCAGGACCCGAAGTGGAACTCGCATTCGAAGCTGAACTGCATCTCGGCGTGCATCCAGGCGGCGCAGGCCGGCGCCGACGAGGGGCTGATGCTCGATCCGCAGGGATTCGTCGCGACGTGCAACTCGACGCATTTCTTCATCGTCCGTCATCCCGACGGACCCGATGGTCCGCCCGAGGTCTGGACGTCGACGGGCGACTACTGCATGCCCGGCATCACCCGGCGCAACGTGCTGCGGCTGTGCAACGCCCATGGGATCACCGCTCGTGAGAAGAACTTCAGCGTGACGGATTGCTACGGCGCGACCGAAGCGTTCGTCACGGGCACCTTCGCCGGGATCGCCCCGGTGACCGAGATCGACGGTCGCACGATCGGCAGCGGCGAGCGGGGGTCGATGGTCGAGGCCCTCCAACAGTGGTACGTCGAACTGCTCGACAAGGAGTGTGAATGACGCGCATTGCGATGTGGTCGGGTCCGCGAAACCTGTCGACCGCGATGATGCGCAGTTGGGAGAACCGACCCGACACCGAGGCGCTGGACGAACCGCTCTACGCCGCCTACCTCGCCTCGACCGGTATCGATCACCCCGCTCGAGACGAGATCATCGCCGCCGGACCGAGTGACTTCGATACAGCGATCGCCGCATGTCTCGCCGCGCCGCTCCACCGTGCGGTCAGCTACCAGAAGCACATGGCGCACCATCTGCTGCCGCACGTCGATCGGGGCTGGTTGGGGGACTTCCGAAACTGTCTGCTGCTGCGGGACCCCCGGCGCGTGCTGGCGAGCTACTCGAAGGTGCGCGCCGAGGTCACCCTCGACGACATCGGCATCCCGCAACAGGTCGAGCTGCGCGAGCACTGCGAGCTCGTCGTCGACTCGGACGATTTCCTTCGAGATCCTCGCGGCTATCAGGCCGAGATCTGCCGGCGGCTGGGCGTGCCGTTCGATGCGGCGATGTTGCGGTGGCCGGCCGGTCCCCGGGCGACCGACGGAGTGTGGAGTCCTCACTGGTACGCGTCGGTCGAGGCCTCGACCGGTTTCGGCGACCCGCCGAGCGATGACCCGCCCGATCTCGCCGGTTCGCTTGCCGACGTCGCCGCCGAGGCGATCGACGTCTACGAGCGGCTGCGTCGGGACCGACTGGTGCTCTAGCCGCGGTTCTCCGAACTCGGAGAAAACGAGCTCGTCAGTGAATCGGCGACGGCGTGATCAGTGCTCGGCGCAATTCGGTGGCAGCGAGAACCACGAAGAACTGGGCGACCGCGACGCCGGCCACAGTGGCGGAGGCCGCGGTGTCGGCGTGGTAGCTCACCACGAGTCCGATCACGACGGACGCCCAGCCGAACCCGACGGCGACCATCATGGCGACCGGCACTCGGCGCACGAGTAGGACGGCGGTGGCCGGTGGTGCAACGAGGAGCCCGAAGACGAGCAGTGTGCCGACCACCCGGAAGCTCGTGACGACGGTCAGCGACAACAGCGCCAGCATGGCCACGTGTGCGGCCTGGGGTCGGAGCCCCAGTGTTGCCGCCTTTGCCGCGTCGATGGACAGCGCCAGGAAGGGGCGATACCCGACGACGACGCCGACCAGTGTGATCGCGAGGGCAGCCAGGCCGAGCTGGATCTCGCCGCGACTGACGCCCAAGATGTCACCGAAGAGGAAGCCCGTGAGGTCGCCCGAGAACGAGCTCTGACGGCTGATGATCACGACGCCGAGTGCGAGCATGCCGACGAACAGCAATCCGATCCCGGTGTCGTCGGACAGACGTGTGGTGCGATGGACGAGGTTGATGCCCAACACCATCACGACGGCGCTTGCCGCCGCTCCGAGCGTGAGGTCGAACCCCCAGACGGCAGCGAGGGCGATGCCCGGGAGTACGCCGTGCGCCATTGCATCACCGAAGAAGGCGAGACCGCGCACCACGACCCAGGTGCCGATCAGCGAAGTCATGGTCGCCGTCACGAGGCCGCCGATCAGTGCCCGCCGCGTGATCTCGGATCCGAACGCGTCGGTCAACAGGTGGATCATGGTCGAAACGTCACGCCGAAAGCGCCGACGTGATCAGCTCGGTGTTCGTCGTCATCATCGCCAGGTACGTCTCGGCACCGGAGCCGTCGTCGCCGAGGCTCTCGCTGTAGAGCTCGACGATCTCGACGTCCTCGCCCACTTCGTCGGCGAGTGCCTCGGCCACCTGCGTCGATTGCGTCGTCTCCCCGAAGATCACGGTGACCCCTTCGGCGCGGATCGTGTCGGCGAGTGCTTCGAGTCCGGCTGCGGACGGCTCGGCGTCTGTCGACAGCGAGGGGATCACCGCGCCCACGACCTCGAAGCCGAATCGTGCGGCGTAGTAGTTGAACACTTCGTGGTTGGTCACGAGGATGCGCCGCTGCTCGGGGACCGCGGCGACCGCCTGCTCGATCGAGCCCTGCAGTTTGTCGAGCTCGGATTGGTACGCATCGATGTTCGCCGCCAGCGCGGCGCCATCGATGCCATCGATGTCCGCAAGTCGGAGTTCGAGTGCGTCGAGTCCGGCGTCGATCAACGACGGGTCGGTCCAGAAGTGAGGGTCGCCGTCGACGATCTCGACGTCGTCGGCAAACGCGAAGACGGGCGTGCCGCTGTCGGCGACGTTGTCGATGACGCCGGTCATCCCCGCCTCGAAGCCGGCGCCGTTCGTCACGAGTAGGTCGGCCTTCTCCATTGCCTCCGCCTGCCGGGCTGACGGCGCGAAGTCGTGCGGCTCGGACCCGATCGGCATGATCACTTGGACCTCGACCGAGCCGTCGGTGGCAGCATCGACGACGTCGCCGAGGATGTTCGTCGTCACCACCACGGTTGGCCGAGCGCCGTCGTCGTCACTGCCGCTCTCGGAGACGTCGTCGGACCCGCACCCGGCGACGGCGAGCGCGGAGACGGCCAACACCGCGGCAGCGCGGGTGGTTCGTGTCGTCGAGCGTGGCGTGGCCGTTGCCATCCCGATAGATTATGGGAATCATTCCCGAAACCGCAACGTTGCCCTCCTGATGGCCCGATCCGCATTCTCGCCCATCGACCACGACGATCTGAGCGTCGTCGACCTCGTCGTCGACCGTGGCCGATCGACCGTGCTCGAGATCGACGCGCTCCGCATCCCGCACGGCTACACGGCTCTGGTCGGCCCGAACGGATCGGGCAAGACGACGTTGCTGCACGTGTTCGCCGGTTTGATCGAGCCGCGCACGGGCACGATCGAGTTCGGGATGTGCGCGCCGGGCAACGACTCGACGCGGCTCGCCTACGTGCTGCAGTCCCAGCAGGCCTCGGAACATCTTCTCGTGACCGCCCGCGAAGTCGTGGCGCTCGCACGTTCGGCCCGACACGGCGTGTTCGGCCGACTCGATCGCACCGACCGGGCTGCCATCGACGACGCGCTCGAACGCCTCGAGATCGGGCACCTCGCCAATCGCCACCTCGCCGAGATGTCGGGCGGTCAGCGGCAGCGTGTCTTCATCGCCCAGGGTCTCGCTCAGGGCGCCGAGGTGTTGCTCCTCGACGAGCCGGTGGCCGGCCTGGACCTCGCGTCGTCGCAGACGATCCGTCGTGCGATCGACGACGAGCGTGCGGCAGGCCGGACCGTTGTCGTGGCGACGCATGACCTCGAGGAGGCTCGCCGCGCCGACTGCGTCGTGATGCTGGCCGGGCGGGTGGTCGCTGCCGGCGCGCCAGCTCAGGTGCTGCGCGCCGAGAACCTGCGTGAGGCGTACCACGGTCGGGTCATCGAGGTGGGCGACGGGCTGATGACGGTCGACGACGCCCACCATCACGACCACTGACGAACCGCGGACGCTGAACTCCTGGCCTCAGTGGGGCGTGACGCCGAGGTCGGCGGCAGCGTTGCCGATCGCCATGAGAAACCGATCGTTCGACGCTCGGCCCGCAACCGTGACGCGCACGCCGACGTCCGCGAACGCCCGGGCGACGACGCCGTGTCGTTCGAGCGCGACGCCGAGGTCGGCTGACAGCGCGCCGACCGGCAACCAGACGAAGTTGCCCTGCGGGTCCGGCGTGGTCCAGCCTGACTCCCGCAGCGCCGCGGCCACTCGGTCCCGCTCGACGACGACTTCGGCCACGCGTTCGCGCATTTCGTCGGTCGCCGCCAGGCTCGCCCGCGCAGCGCGTTGTGCGAGGTCGTTCACGGCGAACGGCACCAGCGTCCGATCGATCATCCCGATGACCTCGGGTGCGCCGCAGGCGTAGCCGATGCGCAGCGCCGCCAACCCGTGGGCCTTGCTGAACGTACGGGTGATCACCAGGTTCGGATGGTCGCTGAGGAGGGATGTCGAGTCGGTGACCCGGGGGTCGTCGACGAACTCCGCGTAGGCCTCGTCGAGCACGACGATGCAGGTGTCGGGCACGGCGTCGAGGAACGTCTCGATCTCCGCAGTCGGGACCACCGTCCCAGTCGGGTTGTTGGGGTTCGTGACGAATGCGACCTTCGTCCGCTCGGTGACCGCCAGAGCGAGCGCGGCGAGATCGAAGGTCTCGTCGCGCAGCGGGATCCGGATCTCCTCGGCCTCGACGAGACGCGAGAAGACCGGATACGCCTCGAACGACGGCCAACACATCGCCACCTCGTCGCCCGGAGCGACGTATGCGAGCAGGATCTGCTGCAGGATCCCTGCCGAGCCCGCACCGACCGTCACCTGGTCGACGTCGACGCCCAGGTGCCCGGCGAGTTCCGACCGCAGCGCAGCGGCTCCATGGTCGGGGTACAGGTTGATCTGTTCGATACCCGAACTGATCGCGCCAGCCACCGACGGCAGTGGACCGAACGGAGCCTCGTTCGACGCCAGCTTCACCGCGTCGGCAATGCCGTGGTCGGCCTCGGCTGCTGCGGCAGAACGGCCAGGTCGGTAGGCGGGCAACGCAGCGATGGCGGGGCGAGGACGTCCGGTCACGGTGCGAGTCTGGCACCATTGTTGCGTGTCGACCATCCCCGAAGCACCCGTGATCTGGGAACCGTCGTCCGGTGCCTGGGACCGCAGCCGGCTCGCAGATTTCGCCCGCTTCCTCGATGGCCGCGGGAGCGGATCCTTCCACGACTACGAGGCCCTGCTGCGATGGTCGCTCGACACTCCTGAAGCCTTCTGGCAGGCGCTGTCGGACTGGGCCGACATCCCGTGGCACGTCGTACCCTCACGAGCACTCGGCGATGCATCGATGCCTGGCGCGGAGTGGTTCCCCGGCGGTCACCTCAACCATGCCGAGGTCGCCCTCCGGCAGGCGGGGCGGACCCCGGAAGCGACGGCGATCGTGTCGGTCAGCCAGACGCGAAGCAGGATCGAGTGGTCGTGGGCCGAGCTGGCCGACCGGGTGGCCCGCTGCCGGCTGGGCCTCGTCGAGTTGGGTGTGGGTTCCGGCGATCGTGTCGTCGCATACCTGCCGAACATCGCGGAAACGACCGTCGCATTCCTCGCGACTGCGAGCCTCGGCGCGATCTGGTCGTCGTGCGCACCTGAATTCGGTGTGCGTGCAGTGATCGACCGCTGGGCGCAGGTCGATCCGAAGGTGCTCCTCACGGTCGACGGGTACCGGTACGGCGACAAGGACGTCGACCGCTCCGGTCATGTCGCTGAAGTCGTCGCTGCGCTGCCGACGCTCGACCACGTCGTGTGGCTGCCGTACCTCGATCCGATGGGCGAGGACGGATGGTCGGCACTACTCGACCACGATCCGAGCGAGGCCGCAGATGCCATGGCGTTCAAGCCGGTGCCGTTCGACCATCCGCTCTACGTCCTGTTCTCATCGGGGACCACCGGGCTCCCGAAGCCGATCGTGCACGGCCACGGTGGCATCACCCTCGAGCACGTCAAGGCGCTCGCGTTGCACTACGACCTCGGTCCTGGCGACCGGTTCTGTTGGTTCACGACGACCGGTTGGATGATGTGGAACTTTCTCACGTCCGCCGCACTCGTTGGTGCGACCGCAGTGCTGTTCGACGGCGATCCCGGGTCGCCCGGACTGTCCACCCTGTGGTCGCTCGCGGCCGACGAGCACGTCGACGTGTTCGGCGTGAGCGCCCCGTTCGTGATGGCGTGCCGCAAGGCGGATCTGCGTCCCGGCGACGACCACGATCTTGCCGGGTTGCGACACCTGGGATCGACCGGCGCCCCGCTCCCGCCGGATGGCTTCAGGTGGATCGCGGATGCCATCGGTGAACACATCCAGATCGGCTCGTTGAGCGGCGGCACCGACGTGTGTACCGGTTTCGTCGGGCCTGCACCGATGCTGCCCGTTCGTGTGGGTGAGATCTCGACGACGATGCTCGGCTGCGACGTCCAGGCGTTCCGGCCCGACGGAAGCCGATGCGACCCAGGTGAGACGGGCGAACTCGTCATCACGCAGCCGATGCCGTCGATGCCGACGGGCTTCTGGGGCGACGACGATGGGGCGCGGTACCGCGCCGCCTACTTCGACCGCTTCCCGGGTGTGTGGACCCACGGCGACTGGATCACGTTCACCGATCACGGCGGCTGCGTCATCACGGGTCGCTCAGATGCCACACTCAATCGCGGTGGTGTTCGTCTCGGCACCAGCGACTTCTATGCGGTCGTCGAATCGATGCCGCAGGTCGCGGACAGTCTTGTCGTCCACCTCGAAGATGTCGGGGGTGGGCCGGGTGAATTGATCTTGCTGGTTGCGCTCGCTCCGGGTGCGACGTTCGACGAGGCGCTGATCGGCGAGATCAGCGCCCGGCTCCGTACCGAGCTGTCGCCGCGCCACGTGCCCGACCTGATCGACCGAGTCGACGTCGTCCCGCGCACGTTGTCGGGCAAGAAGTTGGAGGTGCCGGTGAAGCGGATGCTCCTCGGCGCACCTGCGGCTGATGCGGCTTCGCGTGATTCTCTCGCCGACCCCGGCTCGCTTGACGCGATCGAACGCTGGACCGCAACCCGCGTCACATAACGGGTCAGACCCGTTATGTGACGCGGGTTGCGGTCGACGACCCGGTGTGCGAACGTGTGTTCGTGCCTCGGATCGACGCGACGATTCTGCATGCGGACCTCGACTCGTTCTACGCGTCGGTCGAGCAGCGCGATGACCCGGCGCTGCGGGGACGCCCGGTCGCGGCGGGCGGTGGTGTCGTGCTCGCGGCGAGCTACGAGGCGAAACGATTCGGCGTAAGGACCGCGATGTCGGAGTTCGCCGCTCGTCGGCTCTGCCCCGACCTCATCGTCGTGCCGGCACGATTCGACGCGTATTCGCAGGCCAGCAAGGACGTCTTCGCGATCTTCGACGACACGACACCACTCGTCGAGGGCATTTCGATCGACGAAGCGTTTCTCGATGTCGCGGGGCTGCGTCGTCTCTCGGGGACCCCGGTCGAGATCGCTGCCGACCTGCGTCGGCGTGTGCGTGGTGACGTCGGGCTGCCGATCACCGTCGGCGTGGCGCGCACGAAGTTCCTCGCGAAGGTGGCGAGCGGTGTCGGAAAACCCGATGGGCTCCTCCGTGTCGACCCCGACCGCGAACTCGAGTTCCTCCATCCACTTCCGGTCGACAAGCTGTGGGGAGTCGGTGCGATCACCGCTGCCAAGCTCGACGCGCGTGGCATCCACACCGTTGGTGAGGTGGCCGCAATGGACCCGGCTGCACTCACCGCGATCGTCGGCGTCGCCTCGGGCCGCCAACTCCACGCGCTCGCGCACAACATCGACGCCCGCAGGGTCGAAACCGGCAAGCGCCGGGGTTCGATCGGATCTCAGCAAGCGCTCGGCCGTCAGCGTCGGACGCCCGATGAGATCGACGTGATCCTGCTGCGGATCGTCGACCGTGTGACCCGGCGGATGCGTCGCGCCGGCCGGCATGGTCGCACCGTGACGCTGCGCTT
>Ga0316197_10000358_pt1 | contig 32373 bp, 32 predicted proteins | sample OudBiesiAoxic_MG_FD_204939 | JGI IMG/M metagenome (GOLD analysis project Ga0316197, IMG submission 204939) | Coastal sediment microbial communities from Oude Bieten Haven, Netherlands - site A oxic | ecosystem: Environmental > Aquatic > Marine > Coastal > Sediment | place: Netherlands... | reverse complement strand
GTCTATCGGTTAGGATTCTTGGTTTTCACTCAAGCGGGAGGGGTTCAACTCCCCTACGGACTACCAAATTGTAATAAGCTCGCATAGCTCAGTTGGGAGAGCACCTGCCTTACAAGCAGGGGGTCACAGGTTCAAGTCCTGTTGTGAGCACCATTTAAATTTTATAATTTTGGGGGTGTAGCTCAGTTGGTTAGAGTGCCTGCCTGTCACGCAGGATGTCGCGAGTTCGAGTCTCGTCACTCCCGCCATTAAATTATAAAACATATATATTATGCCGCTTTAGCTCATCTGGTAGAGCAACTGACTTGTAATCAGTAGGTGATTGGTTCGACTCCGATAAGCGGCACCATAATATAATATTTGTTGGGCTGTCGCCAAGCGGTAAGGCAACGCACTTTGACTGCGTCATGCGCAGGTTCGAATCCTGCCAGCCCAGCCAACTATAAATCTAACACCCTTAAAGGGTGTTTTTTTGTATATATAATTTTAAATATATATATGTATATGGTATAATTTATAGAATGATTAAAAAAATGGAGTGAATAAATATGAAGTTATCAGTAGGAATAATAACATATAATGAAGAACGAATTTTAGCAAAAACTTTAGATTCAATAAGAGCATTAGCTGATGAGATAATAATTATAGATAGTAATAGTTCGGATAATACTGTAGAGATTGCAAAATCTAAAGGTGCAGTAGTCTATGTTGAAGATTGGAAAGGATTTGGTCCACAAAAAAATTCTGTAATAGAAAAATGTAAGGGGGATTGGATTCTTTTAATTGATGCAGACGAAGTAATAAGTAAAGAATTAAAATTAAAAATTAAAGAGATAATAAATGGAAAAAATAAATATGAAGTTTACGAGATTAATAGATGTTCTGTATGTTTCGGAAAAGAATTAAAATATGGTGGGTGGTCTAATCAATATGCTACCAGATTATGGAGGAAAGGCTCTGTAAGGGTAAGTGATAACCTAGTTCATGAAGAATTTGAAACAACATCAAATAAAGGGAAGATAAAAGAGAAAATATACCATCATACATATCTGACTTTGAGTGATTATATTACTAGATTTGATAGATATACCACATTAGGTGCAGAGGAATATATTAAAAGAGGTAAAAAATCTAATTTTTTTAATATAGTAATCAATCCATTTTTTAAATTTATAAGGATGTATATTTTTAGAATGGGATTTTTAGATGGTTTAGAGGGTTTGATAATAGCTTTATTTAGTGGTATGTATACTATGACTAAGTATTTTAAGTTAAGAGAGTTAGAGAAAAAATTATAAGTTGGATTTAACAAAAAAAATTAACGGTAGTGCAAATGTTTAAAATTGGATATAAATAAATTAGTTCAATTTTAAATATTTACAAAACTGTAAAGGGAAGGATAGAACTCATGAAAAATATAAAAAGGATCATAATATCTAGAACAGATAAGATAGGGGATTTGGTATTATCAATCCCCAGTTTTTTTATGGTAAAAAAAATGTACCCCAATGCTGAAATAACTGTTTTAGTAAGAAAATATAATTATGAGATAGTAAAAAATTTATCCTATATTGATAGAGTAGTTAAAATAGATGACTATAGAAAAGTAGAATTAATAGAAAAAATAAAATATTTTAAAGTAGATATATTTATAGCATTATATAACGATGAATTTGTGATGCAACTGGCTAAGGCTAGCGGTGCCAAGGTTAGAATAGGTCCATTATCAAAAATAAAGTCGTTTTTTATATACAATAAAGGCATTTTACAGAAAAGATCTAAGTCTATTAAAAATGAAGCTGAATATAATTTGGATTTAGTAAGAAAATTAGATTCCCAAAAATTTGATGATCTATTTGAAATAAATACAAATATCTTCTACGAGAAAAAACACAGTGAGGCAGTAGAAATATTTTTAGATGAAAATAAAATTAAGTCTCCTATTTTAATAATTAATCCATTTATGGGTGGAAGTGCTAAAAATATTACTGACGAAGAGTACATAAACTTAATAAAGTCTGTACTAGAGAAGTCTAAAAATATAAATGTGGTATTGACATGTCATATATCAGAAGAGGATAGAGGACAGAAGATATTAGATAGTATAGAAAATAAAAGAATATATCTATATGCCAACGGAGGAGATCTTTTAAATTTGGCAGCTATAATAGATAGAGCAGATGTATATTTTGGTGGATCAACAGGACCAACTCATATAGCTGGGGCTTTAAAAAAGAATATTGTGGCTGTCTATCCAAATAAAAAAACCCAGGCACCTCTAAGGTGGGGAGTATTTGGACATAAAGGCGTAACCTATATAGTTCCTGATAAAGATAAAAAAGAAAACTATAAACATAAATTTTTTGATAACTATACAGATGAGACTAGGAAAGAGATAGTTAATGCTATAGTTTCTAATATAAAAAATTAGATTAAAATTAAAAAAAAGGAAAGGTGAGATCGTGGGGATTAGAGAATTAAATAGAAAATTACAGGATTTTTTGAGACCTAAAAGATTGTCTTTAGGAAGGCTTTTGTGGGATAGAAAAAATAAAAATAAACAATTGAAAATTAAAAATAACAAACTGATAGAAAACCAAAAAATTAAATCTATTTTATTTTTAAGAAATGATGGAAAGATTGGGGATATGATTATTAATACCTTGATGTTTCGTGAGATTAAGAAGGTATATCCGCAGATAAAGATTGGTGTTGTAACTAGAGGAGCCAATAAACAGGTTATACTGAATAATCCCTATGTGGATAAGATCTATGATTATAGTAAATCAGATAAAGAATTGAAAAGATTAGCCAAAGAAATAGCATCAGAAAGATATGATCTTTTAATTGACTTTTCTGAGATGCTGAGAGTAAAGCAGATGAAGTTTATTAATCTCTGTAGAGCTAGGGTTAATATGGGACTTAATAAGGCTAACTGGACTTTGTTTGATGTGTCTGTAGAACCAAATATTGATTTTAAGTGGACTGAGCATGTAACTTTAAGATATAAGGCTTATTTAGATAAATTAGGAATTTTTGAGCCTAATTTAAACTATGATTTAAATTTATCTGAAGAGGAGAAAAAATTTGGAGAAAAGGAATTTGAAAAGATTAAAGAAAATAAAATTATAGTATTAAATCCTTATGGTGCTAGCAAACATAAGACTTTAAATGAAAGCAGATTAAAAGAGATAGTTAAATATTTTACCAATAAAAATAGTGCAATTATTTTTGTGTATTCTCCAGATAAATATAGGGGATTAAAAAGTTTTGTTAAGGAATTAAATAATAATAAAGTTTATTTACCAATAGGGATAAAAACTATAAATCATACTGCAAGTTTAATAAAAAAATCTGACTTTTTAATCACTCCAGATACATCTATAGTCCATATAGGAACAGCTTATAAAAAAGATGGTATTTGTATCTATCCACCCAATGGAGGGATGTATGGTTTAGATCATTTGGTTTGGGGACCTACTAATAAAAATTTTAAGATGATTTTTTGTGAGGATAAGAGCAGTAAAAAAGATGAGATAGATATAAATACATTTAAGATGGAAGAGATAAAAAAATGTGTTGAGTGGAGGTAGGATGAAAAAAAAAATAATTTTTCATAATGGAAGTTTAAGGATGGGTGGAATTGAGAGGGTTTTAGTAGAAGTTTTACAAAATATAGACTTGAAAAAGTTTGAAATAGAACTACTTATAGAAGATGAATTTAAAGAAGAAAATATTTTTGAAAAAGATATCCCTAAAGAAATTAAAATTACTTATCTAAGACCAGAATGGTTATTGCAAAAAACTAAATGGTTGAGAGAGAGAAAGAAAAATATATTTTATAAGATATTTTATAATTTATTTATAGAATTAGAAAGACAGGTTAGAAATAATAATTTAAATAAATTTTTAAAAACTACTCAAGCAGAAGTTTTAGTAGATTTTGATATGGGACTGAATAAGGTAGCTCATAAAATAAATATGAGAAAAATAGCTTGGATACATGCCTCGATAAATAATTGGTATGAAGAAAAAAATAAAATTGAAAGGTTGGGAAAAAGATTAAAAAATTATGATAAAATAGTCACTATTTGTGATGAAATGAAAAAAGAAACGATAGAATTATATCCTTTTTTAGAAGATAAGATAGTGAGAATATATAATCCTTTTAATTTTTATAGAATTAAAACATTATCAGAAAATATAGAAGAAATAACGAATGAACAGAATAAATTATATGAAGATGATTATTTTATATCTGTAATGAGACTAACAACAAAACAAAAAGATTTTTTTACTCTTTTAAAGGCTTATAAAAAGTTAATTAAATCAGGAAGAAAAGAAAAATTATTAATATTTGGAGACGGACCAGATAAAAATCAGATAGAAAAAATGATAAAAGAATTAAATTTAGAAAAAAAAGCTCTTTTAATGGGATCGGTTAAAAATCCATATCCATGGATAAAAAATGCTAAACTGTTTGTGCACAGTTCAAAATATGAAGGATTACCAACAGTATTAATTGAAGCTATGATCTTGAGGAAAGTAATAGTTTCTAGTGATTGTCCAACAGGTCCAAAAGAAATATTAGATAATGGGAAATGTGGCGTGTTAGTAAAAATAGGAGATGTAGAAGATCTAGTTCGATGCATAGAATACGCGATAAAAAATAAAAATGAATACCTTAGAAAACTAGAAAGAAGAGTGGAAGAGTTTAATAGTAAAAATGTAATAAAAGAATATGAAGAAATAATTATGGTATGAATTTTTTTTAATTATATTAAAAGGGGATAAAAATGGAAAAAAAAATAACTTTAATAGTTACAGTTTATAATAGATTAGAATATGCTAGAAATATGATTAAATGTCTATTAAATCAAACTGAACAAATTCATGAATTGATATTTGCAGATGATGGATCTAGTGAAATATTAATGGATTATATAGAAGATTTAATACCAAAATGTGATTTTAAAATAAAACATGTTTATCAGGAAGATAAAGGGTTTAGGTTGTCTAAATCTAGAAATAATGGAGTAAGAGCTTCGGAAGGAGACTATTTAATATTTTTAGATCAGGATGTTGTTTTTGGAAATGAATTTATAAAAGAAATAAAAGAAAATATTGAAAATAATAAAATTTTGATGTCTAGACCTTATATGTCAACCGATGAAGAAAAAAATAATATTCAACATGCACTAGATAAAAACCAAAATTATGAATCTATTTTGAAAGAATTAACAAATCAAGCGATGCATAATTCAGTTAAAATTTTTTATAAGAAAGATAAAATGAGAAATATTTTATATAAGTTAAAATTTAAAAAAAGAGGAGCAAAAATAGTAGGCTTATTTTTCGCTTTATCTAAAAAAAATTATATAAAAGTAAACGGATTTGATGAAAATTATAAAGGGTGGGGAAGAGAAGATGATGATTTTGGGAACAGATTATTTAAGATAGGGATTTCGACTAAACCTATAAAATTAAAAAAAACAATAATTCATATGTATCACCCATTTGATCCGACAAAAAAAGAAAGTGCTAATGATAAATATTATGAAAAAAGAAAAAAAGAGATATCTAAAAAAAATTATAGATGTGAATATGGGTTTGAAAATCCATTAGGTAATGATAAGATAAAATTTATAGTATTAAAGGATTTTTAAAGGGGATAAAATGAAAAAAATAACGTTTTATACTAGCGGGATAGGACTAGGTGGAGTAGAAAGAGTTCTGCTTAATATTTTAAACTTATTAGATAGAAGAAATTTAGATATAAAAGTTGGATTCCAACACGCAAATGAAAATAACTTTGAATCAGAAATACCTAAAGATATTGATTTTAAATATATGCTTTCTCAAAATAAAATAGATAAAATACTAAGAATTCAAAAGAAAAAGAAAAATAATTTATTATATAAAATCTATTATTCTTTTTTATTGAAAAAAGAAAAAAAAATAATAAGAAAAAACTATTTAAAGTTTTCTAAAAATAGAGATATTATTATAGATTTTAAAAGTTCTGATTATGCAAGACTAACTTTATTAGATGATAAAAAGAAAAAAATCTGTTGGTATCATACATCTGTAAAAAATTCTAATGCATATAAAAGAAATCCAAAAAGATTAAGAAGGAATTTAAATAAATATAATAAAATAATAGTAATTTGTGATGATATGAAAAAAGAAATGATAGAAATGTTTCCTGAACTAGAAAAGAAAATAGAAAGGATATATAATCCTTTTGATTTTGAAAAAATAATTTCAAAAAGTAAAAAAAAGGAAGAACTAAATAATAAAGAAAAACTTCTGATAAAAGATGATTATATTATAATGGTTTCAAGGATAGAAACTAAAATGAAAGATTACGAAACTCTCTTAAATGCATATCAGGTTTTCTTAAAAGAAAACCCAACACTTAAACTATATTTATTAGGTGATGGACCGAATAGAAAAGAAGTTGAAGATATGATTTCTGAAAGAAAATTAGAAAAAAATGTGACAATTTTAGGACAAAAGAAAAATCCTTATGTATGGATAAAAAATGCTGAATGTCTTGTTCACAGCTCTAAGTATGAAGGGTTTGGTATGGTATTGGTAGAAGCAATGATTTTAGGAGTATCGGTTATTTCAACTAGTTGTCCAGTAGGACCAAGAGAAATATTAGAAGATGGAAAAAATGGAGTATTGATAGAAGTGGGGAACTCTAAAGAAATGGCATTAAAATTAAATGAATTAACAAATAATGATAAATTAAGAGAAAAATATATAAACAATGCTAATAAATCTATAGAAAGATTTGACAGTAAAAAAATAAAAATTCAGATTGAAAAAATATTAGAGAATCTCTAAATTGAGGAGCCAAAATGAAAAAAATAATGTTTTATACAAGTGGAATAAGTTTAGGAGGAGTAGAACAAGTTCTTTTAAATATATTGAATATATTAAATGAAAAAAAGTTTGATATAAAATTAGGGTTACAAAATGAAAATGAAAAAAGTTTTGAAGATAAAATTCCTAAACATATCGACTATGAATATATGCTTTCTCAAAATGAAATTGATAAAATATTAAAAGTTCAAAAGAAAAAGGGAAATAATATTTTTTATAAAATTTATTATTCTTTTTTAATGAAAAAAGAAAAAAGAATAATAAGGAAAAACTATTTAAAATTTTATAATGATAGAGATGTCATTATAGACTTTAAAAATTCAGAATATGCAAAATTAACAACATTAGAAAATAAAAATAAAAAAATATGTTGGTTACATGGGGGAGTAGAAGAATTTCATGAATATAAAAAAAATGAGGAGAAATTTAAAAAAAATTTAAATAAATATGACAAAATAATTGTAATTTGTGATGATATGAAAGATCAAGTTATAAAATTATTTCCAGAACTAGAAAATAAAATTGAGAAAATATATAATCCTTTTAATATTGAAAAAATAAACAAAATAGCTAGTGATGATAGTTATTTATCAAAATTAGAAAAAGAATTATTAAAGGAAAAATATATAGTAGCAGTATCAAGGTTAGAATATGATGCGAAAGGATACCCAATACTATTAAAAGCTTTTAAATTAGCAAAAGAACAAGGGTTAGAAGAAAAATTATATATTGTAGGAGAAGGTGTAGATAGGAAAAAGATTGAAATAAAAGTAAAAGAACTAGATTTAGAAGATGAAGTTAAACTTTTAGGATTACAAAAAAATCCATATATATGGATGAAAAATGCAAAACTATTTGTACATGCTTCAAAAAATGAAGGATTTGGGATGGTATTAGTGGAAGCCATTATATGTGGTATCCCAGTAATATCAACAAACTGTCCAGTAGGACCAAGAGAAATATTAGAAGATGGAAAAAATGGAGTATTGGTAGAAGTGGGGAACTCTAAAGAAATGGCATTAAAATTAAATGAATTAATAAATAATGATAAATTAAGAGAAAAATATATAAACAATGCTAATAAATCTATAGAAAGATTTGACAGTAAAAAAATAAAAATTCAGATTGAAAAAATATTAGAGGAGATATAAATGAATTATATATTCGTTAAAAATAAAATAATTAATAATATAGATGAGATTTTTAATTATTTTATTATAATATATCCATTTTGTTTGATGGTAGAGACTAAATTGGTTTTAAATACATTAAATATTTTATTATTTATATTCGTAGTGATAAAGGTAAGAAAAGACGGGGTTAAAAAAAGTTTTTTTGAAAAATGGATTATCCTATTTTTAATTGGAATAGTTATAAGTTTTATAAAATCACCTTATGAAATTGATTCTGGATTAGTAAGTTTAAAAAGAATGTTGCGGTGGATATTTTTTCCACTCTTATTGGGGCAATTTTGTATAAAGAAAGAAACTAAAAGATATTTACTATACTCTTTAGGTGGAGGTTTAGTTGTTTATGTATTAAGATATTATCTTGAAATATCTAAAAAAATAAAATTTAAGCTTAATTGGGGAGAAAGATATACGGGAGGCTATTTACTTTCACAAATAAGTTTAGTGTTGGGAATCTTTTTAATATTAGGTTTAATTTTATTTTGTTATAAAAAGATGTTATTGAAAGAAAGAATAATGTTGACTGTGTTAGTAATAGTATCTTTTATTTTGTTGATATTAACTCAAACTAGGGGGATGTACTTAGCGGTATTATTATCGATTCCATTAGTATTATTTGTCAAAAATATAAAACATTTTATTTTGATATCAACTATAGGGGTATTGATGGGAATTATATTATTTTCAACAATGCCAACTAACAAATATGTTGTCAGGGTTAGAACTATAACTCAAATGGGGTCTAGTAATCTAGGAAGAATAGAAGTATGGAAGGAAGCTTATAGAATATTTAAAGAAAACCCTGTAAATGGAGTAGGATATAATAATTTTTCAAAAGCTCAGAGGGAGGGAATTTATAAATATAATAAAAAGTATTATCACCCGCATAATACTTTTCTAAAATTTGCTTCTGAAACGGGTCTTTTTGGTCTTTTTGGTTATTTACTCTTAAATGGAGTTTTGGTTTTAAAAGGAATAAAAAATGGGAAAAATGATTTAAATTATTTAATGGTGTTAGGAATTATAATGTGCTTATTTATCTATGAGTTATCTGAGATAATAATATGGAGAAATTTTGCATATCCATGCATATATTTTACTTTGGGAATTTTGTTGAATAGAGAATATAAAAAAATTAAATTTAGATGAAAAAATCTAAAAAAAGAGGGTTGGTATGTTTAAAGAAAATTATTTTCAGGATTACTTTAATTTAGAAAAATTAAAAGAAAAGAATTGTATTAGAAATGATCGAGATAAAAAAAATGTTTATATGGAAGAAATAGATGGAAAAATATATTATATAAAAAAATATAAAGCTTATGGAAGAAGAAAAAGAAATATTGCTTTTGGTTTAAAAAGAGATCCGGCTCTTTATTATAAAGAAATATCGGAAAAATTAAAAAAAATAGGAATTCCTCATGCAGAACCTTTAGTTGTTCTTGTTAATAGGACATCTTTTTTTGAAAGAGAGTCGTTATATGTAACTAAAAAAGCAGGAATTCATTTAGATGAATATGGATATAGCGATAGGTTGATTCAAACTTTTTTTGATTATTTTATAAAAATGTTAAAAAATAAAATATACCCAACCGACTATAATACCGATGGTGCTTTAGTTGATTCAGAAGGTGAATTAGTTCTTATAGATTTTGACGCGTATAGACAAAAAATATTTTTAAGTAAAAAATATAAAAAATATGTATTTCTAAAGTTGAAAAAGAATTTTTATATAGATTTTGAGAATGATATAAGTGTAGAATTAAGTAAAGAATATAAAAAATATGAAAATATAATAAATAAAAATATAGAGTTAGTGAGAAAAGAGTTATCTATAAAAAATTAAATTAATTTTTTTATAAATCTAAAAAATAATGGAGGACACGAGTGGAATTAATAAAAACAATTCATTGTGTATGGTTGGGAAAAAATTTAGATGCCTTTGCTAATGCTTGTATAAATGATTGGCAAAAACAAGGATATAATGTAAAAATATGGTTGGAAAACGATCCTTGGATAAAACAATTAATAGAAGAAAATAAATTTGCTAGAGAATGCTATAAAAGAAAATTATATGCTTTTGTAAGTGATTGGATTAGGCTAAAAGTTTTGGAAAGATATGGAGGTTTTTATTTAGATACAGACGTCACTCTTTTAAAAAATATTTTTGAATTAGTTAAAGAGTATGATTTTATAATATCTTTTGAAAATGATACGACTATAAATCCAGCGATAATGTATTCTATTCCTAATTCTAAACAAGTAAAAGCTATGATAGAGTTTTATGAAGAAGAAATATGGGAAAGTAATCTATATATTCAACCAACGATTGCGAATTATGTTTTTGAACGATTTGGATTACAACAAAATAATAAAGAACAAGAGATTAAAGACAATGGAATGGTATATACATCTGAATACTTTCATTCATATAGTGGTAATGAAAACTATAATTTTAAAAAAATAAATTCTAAAACTTATGGAGTACATTGGTTTAAAAATTCATGGGGGAATGATCCTAAAAGAAATTTTTTAAAGAGTAAAAATAAAAATATATTTGGGAAAATAAATGTTTATCAAAAATATTATATAAATATATTGCTTAAATTAATAAAAAACAAGAAATAGGTGGTAAAGATGGAAATTCTAAAAGAAAATTATAAAAAATGGGACATTTACTATTTAAAAACTGATGAAGAACTTCTAAGCTTAGGTAAAAATTTAGCTGATGGAAGAAAAATAGAAGTTATAGAAGTATATAAAGAAAGTCAAAGAAATTATGTCGCTAAGATTAAATTTAATAATAGATATTATGTATTAAAATCTCCTAGAAATGAATACAGAATTCCTCAAAGAAGATTTGGAACTCTATTTAAAGAAGGGGAAGCTTTAACAACATTAAAAAATATTACTGAATTAAGAAATCAAGGGCTAATAGAATTGGTAGCTCCTCTTTTGGTAGCAGTCAGAAGAACCAAAGGGATGATAAAAGAGTCCTATATAGTGTTTGAATTTGTTGAAGGAGAAGATGGTAGAGGTCATATTTTAGAGATGATCAAAGCAGGAGAAAAAATGCATAGTTTAGGAGCATATCACGGCGACTTTAATCCATCTAATTTTATTTGGGCAGAAAATAGAATTAGAATTATAGATACTCAAGGAAAAAAAACGTGGACACCATTTAAGAAAAGATATGACCTTATAACTTTAGATTATGATAATATAGATGATTTTAATAAATATGCAAATCATAAAAAAGACTTTTGGTTTTACTTGGCTTTATTTGTAAAAAAATCAAAAAGATTAAAATATATTGAAAAAATAAAAAGATGGAAAAAGAAGAAAAGAGATCAAGGGTGGAAGATATAAGAAGTAATTATTATTTAAAATATTCCATAATTTGACTTATAAATAGGTAATAAAATAAACCTCTTGTAAAAACATGAGTTTATTTTAAAAATCTAAATAAGAGCTTGGTTTTATAACTTGATTTCATTGACTTAGAACTGGTGTTAATATGTCTATAATAAATATAAAAATTAATTGTTCATTATAAGTACAAATAAGTCTTTAATGGGTCAAAAATTGATAAAAAAATCAAAAAAAATGTGGTTTAGGTCAGAAAAAATAGCTAGATATTACTTGATAGACTTAGCTAACTTTAGAGGAGAACTAATCGATGAAAAAAATATTAATAGTAAGGTTTAAACAAATAGGAGATTCACTCTTAGCTACTCCCATATGTGAGTCACTTCGAAAAACTTATCCAAATGCCAGGATTGATTATGTGGTCTATGATCATATAGCACCTTTATTTGAAGGACATCCTGCAATAGATAATGTAATTTCTATAACTAAGGAAGAGAGAAAAAATCCATTGAAATATATATCTAAGGTATGGAAGGTAACTAGATTAAAATATGATATTATAATAGATATTATGTCTACTCCTAAATCTGAGTTATTTACATTATTTGGTAGATCAGCAGAGTATCGTATAGGTAGATGGAAACCTAAAAGAGGATATACTTATACTCATTCAGTAAAAGAACCAAAGGTATCTCGTGATAAGGTAGATAAATTTTTACACATGCTAAAGCCATTAGAGGATGCTGGAATAGATATAAAATATGATACTACTTATAGAGTAGTACTTACAGATAATGAAAAAAATAAGATGAAAAATAGGATGGTAGAAGCTGGGATAGATTTTAATAAGCCTATTTTTGCATTTGCTATAAACAGTAGAAGACCTGAAAAAATATGGAACCCTGAAAATATGAAAAAATTGATTATAACTATTTTGGACAGATATGATGCCCAGGGGATATTTTATTATTCACCTTTAGAGAAAGAATTTGCAAAAAATATACATAGTGAATTAGATATGAGATCAGATATTTTTACTAATATAACTACTAAGTCTATAAGAGAATTAGCTATGCTACTTTCTAATTGTGATATGTTTATAGGAAATGAGGGAGGGCCGAGACATATAGCGCAAGGACTTGATATACCTAGTTTTGCAATATTTTCACCTAGAGCAGAAAAAAAAGAATGGTTATCTAACGCAAACGATAGGCATCGTGGGATAGAACCAAATGATATTATTAAAAAACTAAATATAGAGAGACCAAAAACTTCTAAAGAGATGTATGACTTGATAACTCCTAAAAGAGTTTTGCCTATAATAGATGATATGATAAATAAATATGTAAAAAAATAAAAATTAAATTTTTTTATGTATTGAGTTTATAAAATTTTGATTAAATTAAAAAAAGAGTGCAGTGGCATCTGTCCAATGTACTCTTTATTTTTCTGTATAATATGTGTTATTATATAGAAAAATATGTATACGAACAAAAATAAAATAGTGAGGAGGTTTTAATTTGAAAAAAATACTGATAATACATACGGCATTTATTGGAGATATAATTTTATCAACTCCTCTAATAAAAAAATTAAAAGCTAAATATATAGATGAAGGATGTAGTATAACCTATGTAACAACTCCAGCAGGAGCTAGTGTGTTAAAAAATAATCCAGATCTAAATGAGATCATAGCCTATGATAAAAGAGGAACTCATAAAGGTTTTAAGGGACTTTATCTACTTGGAAAAAGACTTAACTACAAGGGATTTGATGAGGTAATAATTCCTCATAGATATTTGAGGAGTTCTATCTTGGGAAGGCTAACTGGAGCCCCTATAAGGATTGGATATGATAATGCTAGTGGAGGTTTTTTATTGACTAAAAAAATTCCTTACGATAAATCTAAACATGAGGTAGAAAAATTATTATCCTTTGTAGAGCTCGATAATTTTATCGATGATAAATTATCTCTCTATCCAAGCGAGATAGACAAACAAAAGATAGATGAGGTCTGGAAAAAAAATAATTTAGAAGGAAAAAAAATAATTATAGTTGCACCTGGAAGTAAGTGGTTTACCAAGAGGTGGCCACTGGAATACTTTAATGAACTTTTAAAAAAGTTAGCTAGAAAAAATGAATATAGAGTTGTCCTTATTGGAGGTCATGAAGAATCTATGCTTAATATGTATACAAACAAAAATATAGTAAACTTAATGGGGAAAACAAGTTTATTAGATGTGGCAGAACTTTGTAGTAGAAGTGATATAATAATTACTAACGACAGTTCTCCAATTCATATAGCTTCAGCTTTTGAAAAATTACATATAATAGCTATTTTTGGAGCAACAACAAAAGAACTAGGATTCTTTCCATGGTCAAAAAATTCAGAGGTATTGGAGAATAATAATTTAGATTGTAGACCTTGTGGATTACATGGTGGAGATAAGTGTCCTAAAGGACATTTTAAGTGTATGTTAGATATTAAACCAGACGTTGTATATGATAAAATACAAAAATATTTTAAAATAAAACCTTAATCATAAGATTCAAATTTTTTTAGGAGACTGATGATGAAGATAAAAAAAAATAACAATATTACTATCTATTATAAAGACAAAAAATATCTAAAGATATTAGATGACTTTGAAAATTTAAAAATAGAAAAGGTATTTAAAGATGATAACAGAAGTAAGGTTAGTTTATTTAAATTTAAAGGAGAAAAATTAGTATTTAAAGTTCCTAGAGAAAAAAATAATCGAAAATGGCAAAGAATCCTCTCGATTTTTAGAGGTTCAGAGTCTTATCGTGAATTTCTACAGGCAGAAAAGATATATAATGCAGGTCTTAAAACATATAAACCTATCTTAGCTTTTGAAAAAAGAAAATATGGCTTTGTAGTAGATTCCTATCTTATCTGTGAATATCTTTCAGGAGAAACAGGTTCAATAAAACATTTAAAGATTATTGAAAAAGAGTTAGAGAAGATCCATAAATTAGGATATTTACATGGGGATTCTCAGTTAGTTAATTTTATTATTGATAACAAACATGTTTATATTATAGATTCGAAATTTTCAAAAAATAAATATGGAAAGTTTGGAGCTAGGTATGAATATATATACTTAGAGGAAAGTTGTCCTAGAGAGATAAATTATAATAAAAAAGATATATATTATAAAGGTGCAAAATTTTTAAATAGTTTTTTACATACTTTAGGTAGGGTTAAAAAAAAATTAAGATATAAAAAATAAATATATTAATTTTTGAAATGAGGAGGTAGAAAAATAAAAATAATTGTTGATAATAAAGATACAAAAGTTTATTTTGATAAAAATAAACAAATATATATAAAAGAGTTTTATCCAAAATTTGAAGATAAATTAAAATATTTTTTTAAGTTTAGAAAATATCCAGGAGAAAATTTTTATTTTGTTGCTAAAACATTAAAAGAAATAGGTATAAATGTTCCAGAAATTATAGAATATTCTAAATATAGAGTTATAACAAAAGATATTCAAGGAGTTATATTAAGAGATTATTTAAAAAAAGATGATTTATTGTTAAATAATTTTTTAGATATAATAGTTAAAATATTAAAAAATAATATATATTATAGTGATTTTAATACTAAAAATTTCATAGTAAAAGATAAAGAAATTTTTGCCATAGATTTAGAGGGATATAAAGTAGGAAAATTTGCATTTAAAACAAAAAAAGAATTACATAATAGACTAAATAAAGCCTTAAAGAATGATGAATGGGTAAGTTATATAGAGGAAAAACTATAAAAAATGTCTTATTTCTGAGTGTTGAAGAGCTTTATTAAATTACTGTAATTTTAGGGGTAAAATAAGGCTCACTGTGATACCTTCAAGGCTCATTATGATACTCTTAAGGCTCAATATGAGCCTTTTTATTTTGTCTGCTCTCAACCTCAATAATATCAATGATTTAAAGGCGCTATAGTTTGCCGTATTTCGAAGATAGGAGTGTAGTTATAAGGGGAAGTTTCTAGGAGGGGCTTAGGAAGGAAATAAGAGAGTAAATTTAAAATTACCTTTAGATAGGGAACAATATGTATACTAACAGTAATAAGACTATACTTTTTCCTTAATTAAAAGTTACTTATATTTAGAAAATCATATGTATACTAACAATAATAAACTTATATTAAAGAGCAAAAATTTAGATCAAATAATTTTAAAATAAAAAAGAAGTTGAGAATTATTTTCTCAACTTCTTTTGAATTAAATTTTTAAAAAAATTTATCTTACTGCATCTGCACCTTTATTTAAAGCTTCTCTATTCATAGGAACAAATTTAGCTTTGTTTTCTCCAAATACTTTTACGAAAGCTTGTAAAACACTATCTTGCTCTACAGTTTTAGTAAGTTCTAAGAAAGCTCCTAACATAACCATATTAGCTGCTTTAACAGTTCCACAAGATTCAGCTATTGTATTTGCATCGATATAAAATGCATCTACATCAGTTCTAGTTGTTTTGTCCTTGATCAAAGATGAATTAATAAGTATTTTTCCACCAGAAATTACATCTACTTCAAATTTATCTAAAGAAGGTTTATTCATAGCGATTAAACATGTAGCATCTTCAGCAACTACAGGTGATCCAATAAGGTTATCAGATACTATAACACCACAGTTAGCAGTTCCTCCTCTCATTTCAGGACCATAAGATGGTAACCATGAAACTTGTTTCTCTTCTATCATCCCAGCATATGCTAATAATTGACCTAAAGACATAACACCTTGTCCACCAAATCCAGCAGCAATAACTTTCTCACTCATTATTTATCCCCTCCTTCAGGAGTTCTTATATTACCTAATGGGTAATATGGAATCATATTTTCTTCTAACCATTTTAATGAATCAACAGGAGTCATTCCCCAGTTTGTAGGACAAGTAGATAGTACTTCTACGATTCCAAAACCTTCACCACGCATCTGCATTTCAAAAGCTTTTTTGATAGCAGCCTTAGTTTTTCTAACACCAGCAGGGTTATGAACAGAAGTTCTTTCAACAAATTTAGCTCCATCTAAAGTAGCAAGCATCTCAGACATTTTTATAGGCATTCCAACTTTCTTAGGATCTCTTCCAAGTGGAGCTGTAGTAGCTTTTTGACCTACTAAAGTAGTAGGAGCCATCTGTCCACCAGTCATTCCGTAGATAGCATTATTGATAAATATAGTTGTAAATTTTTCTCCTCTAGCAGCAGCATGAACAATCTCAGCAGCACCGATAGAAGCTAAATCTCCGTCACCTTGATAAGTAAATACTACTTTTTTAGGATGAACTCTTTTAATACCAGTAGCTACAGCAGGAGCTCTTCCATGGGCAGCTTGCTGAACATCACAATTAAAATATTTATATGCAAGTACAGAACATCCAACCGGTGCAACACCGATACTTTCTCCTAATACATCTAACTCCTCTAAAACTTCTCCAACTAATCTATGAACAATTCCGTGGGTACATCCAGGACAATAGTGAGTTTTAAGATCTGTAAGTCCCTTTGTTTCTTTAAAAACAACTGCCATTATTTAGCACCTCCAACAAGTTTCATAACTGCTTCTACAACACCAGTAGGAGTTGGAATAACTCCACCAGTTCTTCCAAAGAATGCAGTTGGTAATTTACCATTTAATGCTAATCTAACGTCCTCAATCATCTGTCCTCTACTCATCTCAACTGTCAATACAGTAGTTGTAGTAGAATCGATGTGGTCAAATGCCTTCTTAGGGAATGGCCATAATGTGATTGGTCTGATCAACCCAACTTTAATACCATCTTTTTCTAAAATATTGATAGCATTTTTTACTATTCTAGCAGTAGTTCCATAAGCTGCGATTACTATTTCAGCACCTTCTAACTTATATTCTTCCCATCTACATTCATTTTTTTCCATTAAGTCGTATTTTTCTTCCAATTTAATAATGTGGTCTTCTAAATCTTGAGCATCTAAGAATAATGAGTTGATAACATTAGGTTTTCTTTCTTCTTTTGTTCCATCAGTTACCCATAATTTTTCCTCTAATTTTCTATGAGTCCTTTCTTTAAATTCAACTGGTTCCATCATTTGACCGATCATTCCGTCAGCTATTACCATAACTGGAGTCCTATACTGATCAGCGACATCAAAAGCTTCTTGAATAAGGTCAACAGTTTCTTGAATAGATGCAGGAGCATATACTGGCATAAAGTAATCTCCATTACCCCCACCTTTAACTGACATGAAATAGTCAGATTGAGCAGGTTGAATCCCTCCTAAACCAGGACCCCCTCTCATCATATTTACTATAACAGCTGGTAATTCTGCTCCAGCTAAGTAAGATATTCCTTCTTGTTTAAGAGCTATACCGGGTGAAGAAGATGAAGTCATTACTCTTGCTCCACATCCAGCAGCTCCATAAACCATGTTTATAGCAGCTACTTCAGATTCAGCTTGAACAAATTCTCCTCCAACTTCAGGAAGTTTTTTAGACATATACTCTGGAATTTCATTTTGTGGCGTGATAGGATAACCGAAAAAGTATTTACATCCAGCTTTAATAGCTGCTGCACCAACGGCTTCGTTACCTTTCATAAGTACTTTAGACATTATTTAGTCCCCCTTTATTAATTTCTTTCAACTGTGATAACAGAATCTGGACACATAAGACCACATTGAGCACAACCGATACATTTTTCTTTATTTGCTTCACTAATGTGAGCTGGATTATACCCCTTTAAGTTTGTAGTGCTTCTATCTAATTCAATTATCTTTACTGGACAGACAGACACACATAGTTCACAACCTTTGCAACGATTTGAATTAAAAGTAACCATTCCTTTAGCCATTCTAAACCTCCTAATTTATATTTACACAGGGTAACTAAAAAATATTACCCCTACGTTTAACATACTTTTCTAACTCATCCAATCCTCTCTCATAACCAGAGAGGTAGTGATACAAATATCTTTTAATTCCTGTGGGAGTTGTTTTGCGACTTCCTCTATACATGATATATATTTAATTGGAAGGTTTGTTTGTTTTGAAACTTCCTCAGAAATTTTTTGACCAAATAAAATATCTTCTAATGTAGTACTTTTCATCATGTGGGTATTATTTATTAGCCCTGTAACTTTAAGTCCTGTTGTTTTTTCAATATCTTGTAAGTGTGATATTGCATCTATAGCATTTTGTGTTTCAGGTCTATAAGCATTGAGAACAAAGAACATATCATAATCATTAGGTCTGATTTCTTTAGAGTGGCGTGCCAAAGCTCTAGCTCCTACATTATCTCCTCCAACATCTAAAATTAAGTTCCACTTATTACCTACTATCAATGTTCCTACTTCTCCACTAACTGCTGGAATATCAAGAGCTGTTCCATCGATAGAACTATATATAACTTTGATTCCTTGTTTCCTTAAAATTTCAGCTTTTTCCCTACTTCTAAAATACGGATTGACTACATCCATATCAGCTATGGCAACTTTATCTTGAGATGCCTTAAGAGCCAGAGAATAGTTGATTGCAAATTCAGTTTTACCACTTCCGTAGTGACCGCATATAATTATGATCCTATTATCTTTTAGCATTTTAGTCTCCTAAGTTACTATATTTTTAGTACATATAATTGATTATACTCTAAAAATAATATAAAAGTCAACTAAAAAAAAGAATTTATTTGATCTTATTAGAATGAAAATAGAATATAATGTTTTGATAACAAACGGTTATTATCGAAAAATCTTGTATTTTCAAAGATTTTATATAGAATTATATTTTTATATTTTTTATAAAAAAATATTTTTTTATTTTTTCGTTGACATAAAATTTAAACCTTGTATAATTTAAGTAGCAATAATAAAAAAAATGGAGGTAAGATCATGTCAAAAAGATATATTAATACAAAAAATGCACCAGCTGCATTAGGACCATATTCACAAGCGGTAGAAGTAAAGGGAACATTATATGTTTCAGGGCAAATCCCATTTGTACCTGCTACAATGGAATTAGTATCTGAAGATGTACAAGAGCAAACTAGACAATCATTAGAAAATGTAAAGGCTATCCTTACTGAAGCTGGATATTCTTTGGCTGATGTTGTAAAAGCTGGAGTTTTTATCAAAGATATGAACGATTTTGGAAAGATCAATGAGATCTATGCTGAGTATTTTACAGATACAAAGCCTGCTAGAGCTTGTGTAGAGGTAGCAAGATTACCAAAAGATGTTAAAGTTGAAATTGAAGTAATTGCAGTAAAATAGTTTAAACAGTTAAAAGGTGATTTCTATATTTTACAGGAATCATCTTTTTTTTGATCTCTATCTTTTTTTTTTCTAAATTTAATTTTTTTATTTTTATAAAACTAAAAATTATCTCTAAACCTAATAAAATTAAACATTTTAGAATTTTTTAAAAAAAAATTCTGATTTTATACAGAAAATTTTCTATTATACAAAGTAACTTCAAAGTTTCCTTTTATTTTAGAGATACTGTGCATCAAGGGATGCAGGCAACTTGACTTTAGTAGAATCTTAGACAATACTTAAATTGAAAAGGCAAGAAAATCTATGAAGTTTATCTTATAGAACCATTGGCTATACTTAATCTTTTAGAACTGTGATAGTTCTGTAGTTATATATGATAGACCATCTTATTGTTTTTTATAGAGAGAGGTGAAAAATATGTTTATAAAAAATAAATTAGATCCCATTGACCATATAATAAGTGTATTGGAGAGGGAAGATCTAATTCTAGCAGACAGAGTATTCGTGATTGCACTTTTAGTTGAACCTTCTATTCACTTAGGGTTTTCAATAAAAAAATATTCAAGTTATTTAGGAATTTCTAAAAGTACTTTATACCGTTCTATGAATAGGTTATCAGAGCTAAAAATTTTAAAAAAACATGGAAAGAGATATAAATATATAGTAGATTGTAAATTACTGTAGTTTAAGCTCTATTTATAGCCTAAAAACATCTCATAACGAGACAAATAATATCTTTATGATGCTTTTTTTTATCATGATAGTACAATTTAAAAATCAGACCCTAAATATCAGTAGTACCAATGATTTTTTTGCCTTTTTATTTAAAAATTATCGGTTATAGGGGGATTAATTATAAGGGGAAGTTTTAAAAGATCTTAGAAAGCAAATGAGAGAGAATAATTAAAATATACAAGCTTTAGGTTGTGGATTAAGCAGTTAAAGGTAAATTTTTGAACTGATGAATTTAAAAAGTATGATACTATTTAAATATAAACTTGGAAAAAATAGGTAAAAGCAGTTATATAATAATTTTATCTTATTAAGATACTATAAAGGGGAGGAAAAGATGTTTTATAAAAAAGAAAATGGATGGAAAGATATCGAGGAATCTGTTAAAAAAAATGTAATGGATTTTTCAGAGGGATACAAAGAATTTTTAGATATAGCTAAAACAGAGAGAGAAGTAATTGCTTATTCTCAAAAAATGGCTGAATCTAATGGTTTCGTAAGTGCAGAATCTATAGAGAAGTTAAAAGCTGGAGACAAAGTTTTTTATAATAACAGAGGAAAAAATCTTATCTTAGCAATTATTGGAAGGGAAGATATTTTAAAGGGGGTTAATTTTGTAGTTTCTCATGTAGATTCTCCAAGATTAGATTTAAAGCAAAATCCACTCTATGAAGATGTTGATTTTGCACTTTTAAAAACTCATTATTATGGTGGAATAAAAAAATATCAATGGGCATCTAGAGCACTTTCAGTACATGGTGTAGTGGCTTTAAAAGATGGTAGATTAATAGATATAGTTATAGGTGAAGATCCTACTGATCCTGTATTTATAATTCCTGATCTATTGCCTCATTTAGATAAACATGTACAGAGAGATAGAAAAGCTGGTGAAGTTTTAAAAGGTGAAGAGATGAACATTATTGTAGGATCTACTCCTACAACAATGAAAGATGGTGATATGAAAGAAAACTTTAAGTATACTATCTTAAAAAAATTGAATGATGATTATGGAATAGTGGAAGAGGATTTTATCTCAGCTGAACTACAATTAGTTCCAGCAGAGAAAGCTAGAGACGTCGGTTTTGATAGAGCCATTGTGGGAGCATATGGTCACGACGATAGGATCTGTGGATATACTTCAATGATCTCTATGTTTGATCTAAAGGGAATTCCTAGAAGGACTTCTATATGTTATTTAGCAGATAAGGAAGAAGTCGGATCTATGGGATCTACAGGATTACAATCTAAATATTTAGATTATTTTATGGGGGATATTGTCTATAAGATCTTAGGAGATAAGTTTAATGATCAACTATTGAGAAAAGTATTATGGAGTTCTCATGCACTATCATCTGATGTAAACGCTGGTCTTAATCCCTTGTTTAAATCTGTTCATGATGAACAAAATGCAAGTAAATTAGGATATGGAATAGTTCTTACTAAGTATACTGGATCTAGTGGAAAAGGTGGTTCATCTGATGCAGATGCAGAGTATATAGCAGAACTTAGAGCAATATTTGATGATGCAAATATCAAATGGCAGACTGGAATGCTTGGAAAAGTTGATGAAGGAGGAGGAGGAACTGTTGCGATGTTTTTAGCTCACTACGGTATTAGGACTATCGACGCAGGAGCTGCACTGTTGTCTATGCATTCACCTATGGAATTGGCTTCAAAATATGATATATATGAAATTTATAGAGCTTATAAAGTATTCTATAACTTTTAAGAATTAAGATCAAAATAATAAAAATATGAAAAATATAAAAAATAGGACTTTCGAGTTCTATTTTTTATATTTCTGAGCCCCTCTAATTTGTCAAATAAGGACAGTTTGAAAACTTTTTAATGACGGCGTTAAGATAGAATGCTAAGAACCCGTTTTGATTGATAATAAAGGGTAAATATGATAAAATATAATGTATAATTATATTGAATAGAAGATTTGAATTTTATTAAAATTAATTCTTACTTTGGAAGTGATTTAACAGGGATAGAGATTAAGTTGGTTTAAACAATATTCAATTAACTTGGAGGTAAAAAATGGAAAAGATACAAATCACAACGGAATATATTAAATTGGATCAATTGTTGAAATGGGCCAACATAGTGAGCAGTGGATCAGATGCAAAATACATAATTACTGAAGAGATGGTAAAGGTAAATGGTGAGATAGAGACTAAAAGAGGAAAGAAGATCCGTGTAGGAGATATCGTAGAGTTTGAAGATAAAAAGATAGAAGTAATAGCTTAAGAGGTGTTAAAATGCAAGTCCTAGATATGAACATAATTAATTTTAGAAACTTAGATGATGAACATTTAGAATTTGATCGTAGATTTAACTTATTTTTAGGAAAAAATGGTCAAGGAAAAACCAGTATATTAGAGGCAATTTATTTCGCAGTTACAGGAAAGAGTTTTCGAACCAGCAAAAATAAGGAAATGATAAAATATGGACACCATAAGATAGGAGCTTTTGTTAATTACGAGGATAGGATAGCAATGAAATCCATATCTGTTAAGTTAGATGAAAAAAAAAAAGTGTATGCCTATAATAGAAAAAGTATTAAGTTTGATGAATTTTTAGGGAAGTTAAATATTATATCTTTTATACCAGAAGATATAGAACTTATTGTAGGATCACCTAGTGTGAGGAGATCATTCTTTGATTATGAGATAGCTCAAGCAGATCCAGAATACTATCTTTATTTGAAGTCACTATCCAAGCTATTAAAATTCAGAAATAAATATTTAAAGGATGGAAAAACAAAGGATCCGATATTTGATATTTATAATTCGGAGTTTATAAAATATGCATCATTAGTAATAAAAAAAAGAATTGATTATATAAAAAATGTTTCGAGATTGCTGTCTTTAAACTACAGAAAATTATTTGATGGGGAAAAAGAACTAACTTTAACTTATAAAACTTTTGTGGGAGAGTTAAGATCTCCTATTTTGGGTGAGATAGAAGAAAAGATAAAAAAAAGTTATGAAAAAGTAAAAGATCGAGAACTACGTTATGGATATTCACTTATCGGTCCTCAGAGAGATGACTTTATATTTCTTTTAGACAATAAGGAAGCTAAGTCTTATTCATCCCAAGGGGAAAAAAAATCTATAGTATTTGCTTTAAAAATATCTGAAATAGATATGATAATAAAAGAAAAAAAAGAAATGCCTATCTTTATAATAGATGATATATCATCTTATTTTGATTCTATAAGGAAAGAAAATATATTGAAATATTTTCAAAAAAGGGAGATCCAGTTATTTATTAGTTCTACTTCAGATTTAGAGATAGAAGCTAAAAAATTTCATATAAATAGAGGTGAAATAAATGGATAAAAATTTAGTTGATATAAGTTCTCTAGTTGAAACAGCTATAACTAAGAGTAGACTCCTAAAGGAAGGTATTTTAAAATCAGAATGGGATAAGATCGTAGGGGAACTCTCTAAAAAAAGTTATGTTATTTTTTTAAAGCAGGGAAAACTTTTTGTAGGGGTAGAAAATTCCATTTGGATCCAACAGATGAACTTTCAAAAAAAATCTATTATAAATAAAACCAATGAGTTTTTAGGTGGAGATTATGTAAGCGAAATAATCTTTAAAATTGGAAAAAAAGATACTAAGGATTATTTTTTAGAAGAAAAAGAAACTAATGATCTAATAGACCTAGATAGTATTAGTTTAACTGAAGAAGAATACTTGCAGATGGAAGAGGAACTTGAAGCAATTAAAGATATATTAATAAAGAAAAAGACAAAAATTGTTCTAGAAAAATCATATAAACGGAAAAAATATTTGATACTTCATGGATATAAGCAGTGTAAGTGTGGGATTTATTATAGTTCGACTGAACCTATGTGTGCTATATGTATAAATAAAGAGGTTTTGAAATTAGAAGAAACTCTTATGAAAGCATTTAAAGAAAGAAAAATGTTAAAATACTCCCAAGCTGTAAAGGAACTAGATTCTTTGACAGAAAAGGAGTATGATCGTATAAAATTAAAAAAATTATCTAAGATAAAAAAAAATATAGATATTTATTTAAAGAATAGAAAGGATAATCTAGCTTTTGAACTATCTAAACTATATTTTACAATAGAGTTAGGTAGAATAGAAAATGAATATTTAGGAAGAAGAGCAGAAGAATTTATACAATTGTTAAGGAAATAAGATTTAGGAGGGTAAGTTAGATGAGTAATAATTATGAAGCGGAAGATATAACGATTTTAGAAGGACTTGAAGCTGTTAGAAAAAGACCAGGAATGTATATTGGTTCTACGTCTGAAAGGGGATTACACCATCTTGTATGGGAAGTAGTGGATAACTCAGTAGATGAAGCCTTGGCAGGACACTGTAATAAGATAGTAGTAAACATATTAGATGATAATGTAATTGAGGTAATTGATAATGGAAGAGGTATTCCTACAGGGATACATCCTAAACATGGTAAATCAGCATTAGAGATAGTACTAACAGTACTTCATGCTGGTGGTAAGTTTGAAAATGACAATTATAAAGTCTCAGGAGGACTCCATGGAGTCGGAATTTCAGTAGTAAATGCTCTTTCAGAATGGTTGGAAGTTTATGTAAAGAGGGAAGGTCAAATTTTCCACCAAAGGTTAGAAAGAGGAAAACCTATGTTTGATGTAAAAGTAATAGGTAAAACTGAGGAAACTGGTACTAGGATAGTTTTTAAAGCTGATGATGAGATATTTGAAACTTTAATCTTTAGTTTTGAAACTTTAAAGAACAGACTAAAAGAGTTAGCTTATTTAAATAAAGGTTTAGAGATTGTACTTACAGATTCTAGAAAAGAAGAAAGAATAGAGGAAATTTTACAATTTGATGGCGGTATAATAGATTTCTTAGCTGAGGTAGAAGATGGAAATGAAAAATTAATCAAAGAACCTATCTATATGAAGGGAGAGGCCGAAGGAGTAATAGTAGAGATTGCTATGACCTATACAACAAAACAAAGAGAAAGTATATTTTCATTTGTTAATAACATAAATACTCATGAAGGAGGAACTCATGTAAGTGGATTTAGAGCGGCTCTTACCCGTGTAATAAATGATGTAGCTAAAACTATGGGTATTATAAAAGAAAGAGATGGAAATTTCCAAGGTAGTGATATTAGAGAAGGAATGACAGTTATTTTATCTTTAAGAGTACCAGATCCACAATTTGAAGGACAAACTAAGACAAAATTAGGAAATTCAGAAGTTACTAGCATAGTTTCTGGAATTGTAGGGAAATATTTAAAGATGCATTTAGAGGATACTCCTGTAGATGCTAGAAATGTAATAGAAAAAATCTTGATGTCTAAAAAAGCAAGGGAAGCATCTAAAAAAGCAAGGGAATTAGTAATGAGAAAATCAGCTTTAGAAGTGGGGTCATTACCAGGAAAACTTGCAGATTGTTCGTCTAAAAACCCCGAAGAATCAGAAGTCTATATAGTAGAGGGAGATTCAGCAGGAGGATCTGCGAAACAAGGAAGAGATAGACACACTCAAGCTATTTTACCACTCCGTGGAAAAATATTAAATGTTGAAAAAGCTGGATTACATAGAGCCTTAGAAAATACAGAAGTAAGAGCTATGATTACAGCATTTGGAGCTGGATTTAATGATGAGATGAATCTTGAAAAATTGAGATACAATAAAATTATAATTATGACTGATGCTGATGTAGATGGAGCTCATATAAGAACTTTAATTTTAACATTCCTATTTAGATATATGCATGATCTAATAACTAACGGAAATATATATATAGCTCAGCCACCATTATTTAAAATATCAGCAGGAAGAACAGTACAATATGCTTATACAGATAAGCAAATGAAAAATATAACAGATCTGTTTAATATAGAAAACAGAAGGTTTTCCCTTCAAAGATACAAAGGTTTGGGAGAGATGAATCCTGAGCAACTATGGGAAACTACTATGGATCCAGATACGAGAACATTATTGCAAGTTAGTATAGATGATGCTGTGGAAGCAGATAAGTTGTTTGATAAATTAATGGGCGATAAGGTAGAGCCTAGAAAGAAATTTATCGAAGAAGGTGCTGAATTCGTTAAAAATTTGGATATTTAAAGTAACTGTTGTAGTGATATTAAAGAAAATAAAAGAATAAGAGATAGAACTTTATCTTTTATAAATAACCTTCCTTCAACCTAAAGAGGCTTACATTTAGAATTGAAAATTAATTTTTTCTAATATACGTAAATCGGTATACCTATAGGATAGATGAAGGTAAATTAATTCAGGAGGATTAGATGTCAAATATAATAACTAGATATATAGAACAAGAGATGAAAGAATCATATTTGGACTACTCTATGAGTGTAATCGTAAGTAGAGCATTACCAGATGTAAAAGACGGATTAAAACCAGTTCACAGAAGAATTCTATTTGCTATGAATGAGTTAGGAATGACTAACGATAAACCACATAAAAAATCAGCTAGAATTGTCGGAGAAGTATTAGGTAAGTATCATCCTCATGGAGATACAGCCGTTTATAATACAATGGTTAGAATGGCTCAAGACTTTAACTATAGATATGAATTAATAGATGGACATGGAAACTTTGGATCGATAGATGGAGATTCAGCAGCAGCCATGAGATATACAGAAGCAAGGATGGCTAAAATAACTAAAGAATTATTAGTAGATTTAGACAAAAATACAATAGATTATAGAAAAAACTTTGACGATTCATTGGATGAACCTATTGTATTACCTGCAAAATTACCTAATTTACTATTAAATGGGGCAACTGGTATTGCAGTAGGAATGGCAACAAATATACCTCCTCATAACTTAGGAGAATTAGTAGACGGAATCCTAGCCGTTATAAATAACAGACTAGAAATAAAAGATAGAAAAACTGAAATTGTAGAAGGATTTGAAAAAATAAAGGAAATTGTTGCTAACTCTACGGAGAAGATTGATGCAGAAATTGCTTTTGGAAGAGTTGAGAAGATTATATCAAAAGCTGAGGTAACAGATGAAAATAAATTATTAAATTCTATTGAAAAGATAAAGGTTATTATAGAAAAATCTATAGAGGATAATGATGCATTAAATCTTAAATTAAAAAAAGAAAAAGAAGCTAGGGAAGAATCTTTAGAAGTCGAAGATTATGCAGAAATACCAAAAGAACTATCATTGAATACTTTTAAAGAATTAAAAGTATTAATTTTAAAAATTTTAAAAATGGCACCTAGGATAACTTCAAGAAATTTAATTGAATTTATAAGTGGACCTGATTTTCCAACTGGTGGAATAATCGATGGGAAAAAAGGAATCTACGATGCCTATACTACTGGTAGAGGAAGAGTAAGGGTAAGAGGTAAGGTAAAGATTGAAGAACATAAGAATGGAAAGAGTTCTATAATAATAAATGAAGTTCCATTTCAAGTTAATAAGTCTAGGATGATAGAAAAGATCGCCAATCTTGTAAAGGAAAAAAAGATAACAGGGATAACTGATTTAAGAGATGAGTCTGATAGAAATGGAATAAGAGTAGTAATAGAGACTAAAAGGGGAGAAGAACCGGAATTAATCTTAAATAAACTGTATAAATATACTGAACTACAAAATACATTTGGGATTATTATGTTAGCTTTAGTGGATAATGTACCAAAAGTATTAACTCTAAAAGAAACATTAGATCACTATATCAATCATAGGATCGATGTAATAACCAGAAGAACTAAATTTGAACTGGAAAAAGCTGAAAAAAGATCTCATATTTTAGAAGGATTCAGAATAGCTTTAGATAATATCAGTGAAATAATAAAGATAGTTAGGGGATCAGAAGATGCTAATATGGCAAAGGAAACTTTAAAAATAGATTATTCATTTAGTGAAGCTCAAGCAAGATCTATCCTAGACATGAAATTACAAAGATTAACTGGATTAGAAAGAGATAAGATAGAAAATGAATTTATGACTCTAATTAAAATAATTGAAGACTTAAACTTTATTTTAAATAATGAGGATAAAATATATCAAATAATAACAGAAGAATTAGAAGAGATTAAAGAAAATTATTCAGATGAAAGAAGAACTCAAATAGAAGAATCTAGATTAGATATTAATATTGAAGATTTAATTTCAGATGAGAAGGTAATCGTAACTCTGACTAATAAAGGCTACGTAAAGAGGATAAGTCAGGATCAATACAAAGCACAAAAAAGAGGCGGCAAAGGTGTGAGTAGTCAAAATACAATAGAGGGTGATTTTGTAGAAAATATGTATTCAGCTTCTAATTTAGATACCATGATGATCTATACAGACAGTGGAAAAGTATACAGTTTAAAAGTATATGAAATACCAGAATTTTCTAAACAAGCTAGAGGAAAATTAATTGAAAATATGATTAAAACAGGAGAAGACGAGAAGGTAAGATCTATAATAAAAGTTAGAGATTTTTCTGAAGAACATGAAGTATTTTTCTTGACTAGAAATGGTATAGTAAAGAAAACAAACTTGAGTCAATTTAAAAATATAAATAAATCTGGCATGCGAGCAATAAACTTAAAAGATGGGGACGATCTTATCTTTGTTGGAATAATAGATAGTAAAAAAAGTGAAGTATTTGTAGCTACAAAACTAGGGTATGCTATAAAGTTTCCACAAGATAATGTAAGATCTATGGGAAGAACAGCTTCAGGTGTAAAGGGAATTACTCTTCGTCCAGAAGATCAAGTAGTATCAGGAGTAATAGTAGAACGTGATGATTCTAAGATCTTGACTATAACTGAAAATGGATATGGAAAAAGAACTAGAATAAATGGTTATACAAGTCAATCTAGAGGTGGAAAAGGTGTAATCAATATCAGAGTAAATGCTAGAAATGGAAAGGTTGTAGATGTAAAATCTGTAACTGATGATGAAGAATTATTGGCAATAACTTCAAATGGTGTTGTGATAAGGACTCCAGTAGAAGACATATCTCTAATTGGAAGAGCAACTCAAGGTGTAAAAATAATGAGAGTAGAGGATATGGAATATGTAGTTTCTACTATTAAGGTGAAAAAGAATTTAGAAGAACTTATTGAAGAAGAACTTTTAGATTTAGGAGAAGAAAAAAAATAAGAAAAAAGGAAAAGATATAGTTTTATAGAAAAACATAATGACCAAAATAAACTAGAAATATTTGAAAATAATTTATTGTTAAATATTCAAATGGAGGGGTATTTATGTTAAATAGAATTTTGATTTTATTTGGAAATGAAATGGATAAAAATAACTTACTTAAAACAGGACAACATTTAAAAGAAAAGTATAAAACAGAGGTATATGGTCTATATATTAAAGATATAAGGAAATATGAGGTGTTACCTCCAACAATAGATGGATTGGTTGTCGATAATTCAGCTAATTTACTTATTAAAGAATGGGAAAAATCAGAAAATATTCAAGTAGAAGAGTTACAAAAATTATTTAAAAATTATTTTCCAGTGAAAAATCTATTGATAGAAGAAGGGATTACTCAAGAGATCATACAAGAAAAGATGTTAGGATTTGATTTGGTAATAATTGAAAAATCTAAAACAATTACATCTAATCAAAAAGATCTTATTAGAAATCATTATAAACCAGTTCTAATAATTCCTGAGAACAATAGTTTAAAGGTAGAAAAAGTTATGATTGCTAATGATAAGAGTGAAAGAGTAAATAAATCTATTTTTAATTTTTTAAGTATGTTTGATAAATTAGATGATTTTACCTCTATAGCTGTAAATTTAGATGATGAAATTGATGATGAATTTTCAAAATATATGGAGATAGTAGGAAAAACATTAAATACTTTAGAGTTAGATGGAAGACCAATAGATATAATTTCTGAGAAGAGTAAAGAGTTTGATATTTTAATCATGGGGGATCTTAAGCATTCCTTTTTATTAGAGAGGCTTGCTGGAAGTACTGGCTTAAAATTATTAGAGAATATAGATATTCCTATTTATCTAGGATAATCTTTTATATGAGTAATTTTTTTAGGAGGGGAGCAAGTGTTCTCCTCCTATATTAATATAAATTATTTGTTCGTAGTTGTGTTAAAAGAAAAAAGAAAGGAGTTGTTATGAAAGTTTTAATAATATCAGATAGTCATTCGAGACTAGATAATTTGATTAAAATATGGGAAAGAGAAGTTCCAGATATGGTCATTTCAGCTGGAGACTATAGTAAAGATGTGGAGGAGCTGTCATATATATATAGTAATTCTAAATATTATATAGTCAGGGGAAACTGTGACTATATGGATCATAATACGAAAGATATCTTAGAGTTTAAAATCTCAAATAAAAAAATATTTTTGACCCATGGTCATCTTTACGGAGTCAAACTAAGTTATGATTATCTAAGGATGGAGGCTAAGCAGAGAGGTAGCGATATATGTATATTTGGTCATACCCATATCCCTTATATAGAGAAAAAAGAGATTATTTTATTTAATCCAGGAGCAGTAAAAGATGGGTTTTATGGGATATTAAATATAAATAATAATAAAATTAATATAGAGCATAAAAAACTATAGACTAAAAAAAATATGTTAGAGTATAATAATTGTAGGTAAATTATAAAAAATTTGATAAAATACTATAAGATTAATAATATAAGAAAGTTTAGGAGGCAAGATGAAAGAGATTATAAATGCTCTAAAGGATGAAGTAAGTATTAGTTTAACTTCAAGAACTAGTGTAAAAGAACTAGAAGATCTAAAAATAGAAATTTTGGGGAAAAAAGGTAAATTAACAGATATAATGAAGGGTATGAGAAATTTATCTAAAGAAGAAAGGCCTATTATTGGTCAATTAGCTAATGAAGTTAGAGATTTCATTACAATTAAAATTGAAATTAAGATGATAGAGCTAAAAAATATAGAAAAAATGAAAAGAATGAATAATGAAACTATAGATATTAGTTTACCAGGAAGAAAAAAAGGAACTGGAAGATTACATCCTATAACTGAAACTATGGATTTTTTAAAGGATATATTTATTGAGATGGGATTTGACGTAGCAGCAGGACCAGAATTAGAAACTACATTTAACAACTTTGATGCATTAAATATACCAGAAACACATCCGTCGAGAGATCTGCAAGATACTTTTTATATAGATGATAATACAGTATTGAGAACACACACATCACCTGTACAAATTAGGTATATGCAAAATAAAAAAGCTCCATTTAGAATGGTATGTCCAGGAAAGGTATATAGATCTGACTATGATGTATCCCATACACCCATGTTCCATCAAATGGAAGGTTTAATGGTAGGAGAAAATATATCATTTGCTAACTTGAAAGCGATCTTAACAGAATTTGTAAACAAGGTATTTGGAGAAACTAATGTAAGATTTAGACCTCATTTTTTTCCTTTTACAGAACCTTCAGCAGAGATGGACGTCGAGTGTGTAATCTGTAAAGGAAAGGGGTGTAGACTTTGTAAAAATACAGGCTGGTTAGAAATAATGGGATGTGGAATGGTAGATCCAGAAGTATTAAAAAGTGTAAATTATAATGCGGATGAAATTAGTGGATTTGCATTTGGAATGGGAATAGAGAGAGTGGCTATGTTGAGGCATGGTATAGATGATTTAAGAGCATTTTATGATAATGACCTTAGATTCTTAAAACAGTTTAATTTTTAGTTATTATTTTTGAATATTAAATTAACTAAAAGCTAAAAATTTAAATCTGTAAAAATATAATCCTTACCTTCTCACTTTAAGTGCTAAAAATGAATTGGTGTCTAAAGGACAGATGAGGGTAAATAAAACTTTGGAGGAAAAAATGTTAATATCTTTAGAATGGTTAAAAGAATATGTAGATATAAATGAAGATGTTAAAGAGCTTGAAAATGCATTGACTATGATTGGACAAGAGG
>Ga0316197_10000357_pt1 | contig 32586 bp, 28 predicted proteins | sample OudBiesiAoxic_MG_FD_204939 | JGI IMG/M metagenome (GOLD analysis project Ga0316197, IMG submission 204939) | Coastal sediment microbial communities from Oude Bieten Haven, Netherlands - site A oxic | ecosystem: Environmental > Aquatic > Marine > Coastal > Sediment | place: Netherlands... | reverse complement strand
GGTTGCGGCTTTGAGTACTCGATGAACTCGAGAAACTCCCTGAGCACGTCCATCACGTTTCCCCTTGGCGATCACCTTATGATAGCTCGTCCAGGCCGAAGGCCTGGATCGCAGGATGCAGGATGCACCGAGAGCATAGTCCACCTCCGGGCGGGAAGGCGGCCCGCATAGCCGAATAGCCGTACAGACGTCTTCCCTTATAGCCGTTAGCCCGGACACAACAAAACCCGGTGGCCCTATGGGCAACCGGGTTTTGAAAAGGCACCGATGCAAAGGTGCCCTGGCACCCTCCAGCGAAGTGGGTTAACGGGATTCTTTAAAAATGACGTGCTTGCGCACAACGGGATCGTACTTCTTGATCTCCAGGCGATCGGGAGTGTTCTGCTTGTTCTTCTTGACGCTGTACATGTAGGGGCTCTCGGTGCTCTTGAGCTTGATCGTAACGCGATGTCCTTTGCCTGCCATTGTTTCCTCCACTCATACGGGCCGGGGGATGATACCCACAGTGAGATGCCGTGTCAAGGGTAGAATGTGTTCTTTGTTCACCAACCGAGGCACGTAAAGAGTTAAGAGTAAAGAGTTAAGGGTGAAGGCACTCAAGAATCTACCGCACAACTGAGAACAGTCTTTACCCTAAACCCTTAGCCCTTTACACCCACCTCGAGCATCGCAACCACGAAGCGTTTTAGCTCAGTTTCGAAATCGATGGCGAATACTTCGAAATCAGGATCGCCAACTTCATAGGAGGCGGCCCCCTTGGGATCAGCCGCTGGTCTTATGGCAGCGGTCAGCAGCTGAACGCGGTGGAGAATACGCATGGCGTCCTCCTCTCCGAGTCCTTCGACCTTTTGCTCGACGATGGCGCCGACCACTGCCATCCGATCGCGACGCCAACGCTGCAGATGGAAAACTTCCATCGCATCCAGGTTCTGTTCAAGCACCACGGCTTCGAGACTCAGGAATCGGGTGAGTTCGGGCCTGGCCGCAAGACTCGTCGCAAGCAACTCCGCGAGATCTACCTGCGACAGAGGGTCATCAATGCGGTCGAGTTCCGACTCGAGCGCGGAGTACCAGTCGGCAAGTTCCTCACGAAGAACACGGAGGAACAGCTCTTCTTTGCTCCGGAAGTACATTGACGCGACCCCGCGATCGACATTGGCCCGCTGGCCGATGCTGTCAAGGGTCACCTCCACATAGGGCAACCTCGAAAAGATCGACCGCGCAACTTCGAGAATTTTCGCCTTGCGTGCGACCCGCTGCTGCTTCGCTCGGTCACGTTTTTCGGGGTCAATCAATCGTCCCATCGGGGCATTCTAACCGGTTTCGGTTTCTCCGCTCGGTTGATACCGTGGCAGGCGCCAATCCAAAACGCGAAGAAATGAATCAGTTACCAGTGATCAGTTCCAACTACCCAAATCCAAAGACGGCTGCAAACCGAGATACTGGATACTGGTTACTGGCTACACTCGTTACTGCCTACTGGGTGGGCGGTTAGCCCGCGTCTTTGAGGCGAATCTGACCAGACTGCGAGAGCTTCCAGAAAACCAACAGGGAGTCAATCTCCGAAAGCGGAGAAATCTTGATGATCGAAGCGATGTCGGATGAGCCGTTGATGCGCGACAGAATGAAACCCTCTTCGGGAGAAAAGCTCATGGCACGCAGGTCGTCGAGGGTGGTTTCGAGCATTGGCACCCTTTCGTACTTGACACCGTCTTTTTCGAGTCCTGCCATGACCTCGGACTCGAGCTCCTTGACGACCAGCGCCAATTCGCGGTTGTGGGGGTCGAGGCTGGTCGCCGCCCCGAGGTGCCGCGCGGCGGCCTCGTAAACGCCGAGCTTGAGATGCACCATGGCCTCGGAGATCAGAGCCTGGGCACTGGTTGGTCCGGCGTCCGCATCATCATTGGAGATCGGTGCAGCCGGCGCCTGGGGATCCGGGGCAATCACCCGCGGCCGCACGATCTTGATCTTGCCCTCTTTCACCTTGTGATACAGCACGTCGAAAACGAAAAATTCGGAGGAATGGGTGTGGAGACAGATGTCCTCGATGCTGCGGTCGTCGTCCACCGCTTCCAGTATCCCCCGCCATCCCAGGTCCATCTCGTCATCATCCAAGAGAAGGCCCACGGACACCGGTACGCACTGCGCCGATGGGATCATCCTCCCCATCTCTTTGGTCATGTCGATTCGGCGCATCCCCTCCATGACGAGGCCCGTGATGGAGGCCGACATCGGCACCAGCTCGTAATCCGGCAGCTCATCGTCGAGGAATTCGAAATATCCCTCCTCCCAAGCGAAGAGATCATATATGTTCTCCTCGGCTTTGAGCCGGAGCATGTTTTCGAGCACCTCCTTTTCAATCGCCCCGCCCTCGACGAGAATTTCACCGAGAAGCCTGCCTTGTTCGGCCTGGATGGCCATCGCTGTTGAAAGCTCCTCCTCGGAAATTCTGCCCTTGCTGACCAGAAAGTGGCCGAGATAGCCGCGCGGATCGGAACTCGATGAGGAGAGTACAGCACCGTCACGGAGAAAGATCTTTTTCTCGACGCCGCCAAACTGAACAATCAGAGTTCCGGTCTGATGACCATTGGCAAGCCATTGCAGCAGTTCCGCGAGGCTCATGGTCTCAAGATTGCCGGTGATCGTCATCTTCGCCTTACAGAGCTTGGATCCGGGAGCCGCCGATCGACGCGAATTTCAGGTCGAGACTATCGGGACTCGCAAGCGTCCAATTGATCGAACACAACATAGAAAGAGATTCACTCATCCTAATTGAAAATATCCCACCGCGCCGCCGCTGTCCATTTCGGATGGGCCGTTCGCTAGGCAAGATCCTCGCGTATCACACGGATTCCGGAATATCGATGAGGAAGGTCGTACCGATTCCGACTTCGGTTTCGAAGGTGATCGTACCGCCCAGCTCTTCGATGATGCTCTTGGAAATACTCATGCCGAGGCCGCTTCCGCTACGGTGGCGCCAGTCTTCGTGTTCGGCTCGTGCAAAGGCCTCGAAAACCTGATCGCGGAAGTCCTCGGGGATACCCGGCCCCGAGTCCGAGACGGCAATCCTCAGTATCTGATCGCGCCGGCTCGCTTCGACCTTCACAACATTGTCGATGGGTGAAAAACGAACGGCATTGGAAAGCACGTTGGTCAGAACCTGAATCATGCGGTCCGGGTCGACTCGTACCATCGCACCGGGCACACCTTCTTCGAGTTCGAACCGGACCTCGTGGCTGGTGGCGTATGCCGATGTGCTGTCGATTGCCTGCTCGATGAGGGGCATCATTTCTACCTTTTCGAAGCGAAAGTCCATGCGCCCGGAATCGAGTTTTCGCGATGCCAGGATATCGTTGACCAGTCGCCCCATTCTTTCGCTATTGCGCAAGGCGATTTTCACCAACTCTTGTCCGCGCTCGCCAAGCTCCCCTACAACGCCTCCATCAAGCAGGCCAATCGCGCCACGCACAGCGGTCAGAGGAGCTCGAACCTCGTGATGGACCATGGTTACGAACTCGTCTTTCTGCTGCTCATGACGAAGCCGCTCACCGATATCCGCAGCCACGATGACGTAGCTTCTCGCCCTGCCAACGTTCTCCTCCATTGCGCCGACCGAAATCATCACCGGCACCGCCTCGCCACCTCGCGCCAGGAGCACAGTCTCCAGACCCTGGGCCGACCCATCCGGCGCCAGGGCGTCAAGTATTGACACGTGTCCTTGCGGCGCTCGAAAGAGGTCCCGGCAGTTCTGACCCAGGAGCTCATCCTCGCCGACTCCTGAGAGGGTGCACACTGCAGAGTTGACTCTGGTAATGGTCCCGTCAGGGCCGGTCACGACCAAGCACTCGCCAATTGTTTCGAGAACGCGATCCAGATAGTCACGTGACACGGTGGTGTCGCGGAGCTTGCGTGTCATTTCATTGAAGGCTCCTGCAAGTTCTCCGATTTCATCTGCCGTCCGTACCGCCAGTCTTGGAACCGGCTTGCCTTCGGACAACGCTCGGGTGGCTTGAATGACCTCTTTGAGTGGACGGGTGATGGCCTCTGCGAGCAAGGCCGCGGCGAGCACTCCGATGAGCGCGAAGATAGCGCCGACCTTGGCGGCGCGCCGAGCGAGGGACGCCTGATCTTCGGCGAGGCCAGCCATTGAGTAACGAAGGCGGATTCCGCCCAGAACCTTGCCTCCGAGGTGCACTGGTTTGGTCACCGTCATTGTGTCGCCATCAAATTCGACCAGCAGAGCGTCGGACCCAGAAGCGTGACGGAACGCCGCCTCGGAAATCAACATGTGCCGTCGGGGATTGACAGCCGTGCCATCTGTCAGCACCCGCCCTTTCTCGTCAAACGCAACCGTATCGAGAACATTCTCCTGATCTCGCGCCTCGGAAATCATGTTCCGCAATTCCCTCACATCGAGCATGGCCAGAGGGTCGGCTGTGTTTGCGGCGATCACAGTCGTCAGGAGCTTGCCCCGGTCCTCGAGTTCGTGGCGCAAACGTTCGCTCTGGGCGCGAACCGAGAGGGCTGTCAGGACCACCCCAAAGGCGATAATGATGGCCGATACGAATGCCACGAGGCGACCTTTCAGACCAAGTCTCATCGTGGCAATCTCACTGCCCGAGATCCTCCTGGACGTGCGGCAGGAGCATCACGATTTTCGCGAGGTCCTGATCCGCCCCCCTCGGGAATCGATCGAATTTGGCGGTTTCCTCGAACCTCTCGAGCGACGCGCGTCCTTCTTCGTTGAGGTGCATCTGGAGCAGCTGGTCTTCGATCGCCTGCACCACCTTCGGACCCAAGCTACTGCGCACGCAGACGACGTTTCTGGGTACAGCCTCGGTCGTGAGGAGAATACGGAGCTCGTCAATCCGTTGACCAGCGAGCGCCTCAAAGTAGTCCGCATTGACTGCACCCGCCGCAACCTTTTGTTTGAGAACCCAGAACATGGTGTTCTCGGCGTCGTTTGAAAAGACGTAGCCGACCCGATTGCCCGGAATAGAGGCCGCGGGGTCCTCATCATTGACCAGGCCCAGGCCAGCCGAAGCGAGCGCCGCTTTGGGCATGAGAAAGCCGGAGGTAGAGAAAGGCTCACCGAAGGCGATCCTCCTGCCGCCGAGGTTGACGACAGATTCAATACCGCTGTCGACTCTGGTGAAGACGACACTTCTGTATTCGTCTGACCCGCGTTTCCAGCGTCGAAGAATCGGCTCGACATCGGTGCGCTGCCAAACGAAGACTGCCGGGAACGGGCTATCCATGAAAAGATCGACCCTTCCCTCCCGAAGCTCTTCCACCATCTGGCTCAGAGAACCGGCAACCACAACCCGGCCCCCACCAATCCCCACATGGTGAAGGTTGGCGGCGAGGAAATCGGCGAAGGGCCGAACCACCTCATACTCCCGAGTCGGATTGAGAGACACCGAGCCAATCGTCAGAACTCCGGCCGGGTCCGGCTGCGCTGTCGCCGCGTCAGATGGAGGCGGTTCAGAAGACTGTCCGCACCCAGAAGCTATCATCAGAAGTAAACCCAAATACGGGCGTGAGGCCACGACTCAATCCTCGTCGCCAGCCAGGAGGACCCGGTTGCGTCCTCGCCGCTTGGCGCGATAGAGGGCCTCGTCCGCCGCAGCGATAAGTTCGTGACTCGTGAGGGCCGCAGGGAACTCGCCAACTCCACAGCTCAAAGTTACGGAGAATGATCCGTGACCCGTTTCGTGGTCAATGGCAGCAAAGTTGCGCCGGATATCGTCCATCTTATCCAGCGCGGCCGCTCCATCGGTATCAGGGAGCACCACAACGTACTCGTCCCCACCGTAGCGCCCCAGCACATCGCTCATGCGGAGACGTTGGCGGAGGAGATAGGCCAGGGCCTTTAAGACCTGGTCTCCCACCAGATGTCCGTGTTCGTCATTGACCTCCTTGAAACCGTCGATGTCCAACATCGCAACAGCCAGCTTCCCATGTTGTCTATCCGCCCTCCGAACCGCAACCTCGAGCTGTTCGATAATGTGACTGTGTCTGAAAAGCCCGGTGAGACCATCTTTCTCCATAAACAGTCGCAGCGTGCGGCCACGCTGGGCGCGCGCTGAAACTGCAGGCACCAATTGATCCGGTGGCACAGGTTTTGTGAAGAAATCGTCGCCACCCTCACCGAGAGCAGCGATCTGTTTCATACGATCAGTCTCCCTCGATAGAAAGACGATCGGCACACCTACAAACGCCTCTTCCTGGCGTATCACCATCGCCAGCTCGAGGCCGGAACACCCTGGCATGTATACATCCATGAGGATCACATCTGGCTGGAACTCGACCAGCTGGGACATAACGTCGAGGGGATTCATGACCGTCACGGTTTCCAAGCCAGCCGACTCGAGGCAGGCGGCGTGGAATTCAGCGCTATCGGTTTCATCGTCGACGATGAGAATCCGATACGGCTCCGGTTCGCTTCGAGTCAACCGATCAAGGGTTTCAAGAACATCCGAATAATTCACAGGTTTCACGAAATAGCTGCTACAACCAGCTCTGACTGCGTCAAGCCGCGCCTCGATATCGGACCGATTGGAGAGAAGCACCAACGGCACGGCGTCTCCAAATGCCTCCCGCACCTTGGCCGCAACCTCTTCACCGATCAATTCCCCGTCGGGGGGAGAAAGGTCCAATATTACGGCAGCCGGCAGCCGGCCGACGCTGCCGGAAACCATCTCACCGATTTCTCTGAACATTTGAAGCTCGAACCCAAAATGACCGAGCTGGAGCGCAAGCTCACTCGCAAAGGGGCCCTCCTGCTCAACGACGACAATCAGGTTTCGAGCCTCGAAGAGGGTTGTCCCCCACTCAGCCATGTTTTCGAACGAGCTGGGGTCAAACCCTGCGTTGGCTTCGGAGGTGGCATCCTCTCCCATCCGCTCGAACCACTCAATGACATCTGCCGTCACGTCAGGAGTCGGCAGTTGAGTTCCTTCCAGGAGAGCTACCAGCTTGCGTTCGAGACGTCGCGCGGTTTTCGCCATTTTTCCGAAACCGAGGCTGCCTGCTGTGCCGATCAGACCGTGAACCGATCGGTGAAGAGCGCGCGCTCCATCCTGACTCCAGCCTTCACTCTGGAGCGTGTTCCACTCCTCCACCAAGGCCTGAAGCCGTGCCGGCAGCTTTTCAAGAAAGCTACCACGAAGCCTCTCGAGCGCCTTCTCGAGATGGTCGGCCGCAAGCCGGCTGTCTCGTTCACCTTCCATGAGTGCCCTTCCAGACGCCGTTGATTCGGTCGGCAAGCGTCATCGGGTCGAAGGGTTTGAGGATTATGTCGGCGACACCGGTTTGGCGGAGGTCTTCGAGCTCCTCCTCTTGAATGACTCCGGTGAGATAGATTACCGGAACTTCGTTGAACTGTGGCTGCCGCCGAATCTCCTCGAAGACCTCTGGGCCAGTCATATCCGGCATCAACACATCGACGATGATGAGATCCGGTCCGAACCCGGGGAGCTGCTCGAGGAGCATCTTGCCAGACGAACACACCGATACCTCGAAGCCGCCGACGGTTTCAAGCGCAATTCTCGAAATCTCGAGGATATCGGGCTCGTCATCGGCAATGAGTATTCTTTGCATCGAAATAGTGCTCATTGAAAGAGTCCTATCCGGGCATCAATCGCGCACCGTCGTCAGGTGGTCCTGACGAATATAAGATCTCATTCGCCAGCCTCAACCCGTGTCCAGATCGAGGTCCGACCGAGCATTGAAACGCCAATATAGCCGCGTACATTGAGCTCGCCATCGTCACCGATTCGAACCTTACACTTATAGGTCTTGCCATTGTCCGGATCGTAGATCGAACCTTTTTTCCAGGTACCCTTGCCATCGAATTTGAAGCCCTCCATGAGCTCGAGGCCCATGATCGGTCTCGATTGCAGGGCAGGATCCGGGTTGTTTTTGTCAATCTTTGGCTCGCCCTCTTCGTCGTCCTCGTCTTCGGCTGTGTAGAGGGGTTCTTCGAGCCAAATGATCCTTCCGGAGTAAAGATCTCCGACGGCATAGATCTCGATGTGGGCCTGCCCCCCGCTGCCATCGGGATCTGTAGCCCAGACCCCGAGAATGGCGTCGCCATCACCAGCCAACAGTGGCGCCACCGCGAAAAAGACGATGACTGCAGCAGCTATTGTTCGCTTCATCCCAAGACCCCTCCTTCAAGAGATTCGCTGGCCGATGATAACCCCCGCCCCCACGAATCACCAACTCAACCCACTCTCCACGGCACTCCGCGTAGTACATTTGTAGGGTGAAAATGGCATCAACCCGCGTCCTTGCCGTGGCCATTCAGACGTTCGCTGCGGTCACAATCGCTGCGGTCATGGGTTGCGGCGGGCCGCCTCGGGTACCCGAACTACCAACTTTCGAACGCGTCGCGGTCAATCAGCGCGCAGTTGGCATCCCCTACGGCGCGGTCGTGCTCTTCAGGGTCGACGAGGAGATGGTGGCTTTGCGCGTCACCGAAGCCCCAATGTGGGGCTACCGAATCGAATACGAATGGAACACGGCCTCGGCGACAGCGAATGTTTTCGAGACCGAGAGCACCGGTGCAGGCGAAACCGGCGAACAGAAAAAACGGAGCACTGTGCACGCTGGACCGCTGTATATGCGGTGGTCCCGCGGGTCAGAAGATTTTGGCTGGCTCTACTGGCCCGAAGAAGAGCATAAAATCGACGTTTCCTCGATCACCTTTCGCACCGTCGACAGCATCGATCTCCAAAACCCTGAGGTTATCTGGTTCAAGCAGGAGATGTTCGAGTAAGAGCCCGTCCAACCGTCCAGTTTTGAGTGTTGAGTTATGAGTTTTTGAGTTCCTGGTCGCCCTACCGGCTTCGAGGCGCTCTTCTCTCAGCGCCCTTCCGAGGAGTGCCCCCTCTGACGATATTTGGCCCAAATGCCCTCCTCGAAGGCTGCCATCGAGTCCCCAAAATCGTCAGAGACGGCACGTACGGTATCGCGCCCTTGTCTCGCAGGTCTTGACGCGGCGGGCGGGCTGGAAATCCGAAATTCGAAATCTCAGTTGGGCGGTCGTGTGGCAATTCCGAATTCCTAATTCCTAATTCCTCCTGCTATCCTCCCTCCCCATGATTGCGATCACCAATCTCGTCAAGGCCTACGGCAGTCAGGTCCTTTTTTCGAATGTCAATCTCCAGCTCAACCCGGGCTGCCGATATGGACTGGTCGGCGCCAACGGGTCCGGCAAAAGCACTCTCGTCCGGATCATCGCCGGTGACGAAGAACCGAGTGACGGTCTGGTCGCGGTGCCCAAACGGCTGCGACTCGGCGTCCTCTCGCAGGACCACTTTCGTTTTGAGGACACTCCGATTCTCAATGTCACCATGATGGGTCACCACGAGCTGTGGCAGGCCCTTGCAGAGAAGGATCGAATACTCGAAGCGTCGACCGAGCATTTCGACGGCGACCGTTACGCCGAAGTCGAGGATCTGGTCATCAGCCTCGACGGCTACAGTTTCGAGGCGCGGTCGGGTGAAATACTCGAGGGCCTCGGAATCCCTTCGGAACTTCACCACAATCCGCTCTCCACCCTCTCCGGCGGCTTCAAACTTCGAGTTCTGTTGGCCCAGGTTCTGGCCGCAGACCCCGGTTGTCTGATCCTCGACGAGCCGACCAACCACCTCGACATCATTTCGATCCGTTGGCTCGAAAAATTCCTGGCCACCTACCAGGGGTGTGCGGTCATTATCTCGCACGACCACCGTTTTCTCGACAACGTCTGTACCCACATCCTCGATATCGACTACGAAACTGTCACTCTCTACACCGGGAACTACACGGCCTTCACCACTGCCAAGGTCGAGGCTCGCAATCGCAAAGAGGGCGAAATCGCGCGCCAGGAGAAAAAAATCGCCGAACACAAGGCCTTCGCTGACCGCTTCAGAGCCAAGGCGACGAAGGCGCGTCAGGCGCAGAGCAAACTCAAACAGATGGATCGCATCGTCGTCGACAACCTCCCACGCTCGTCGCGTCGCTATCCGGTCTTTCAATTCCGCCAGCAGCGCCCCAGTGGCAAGGAAGCGCTCAAGATCGAAGGTCTCAACAAAGCATTCGGCGAAAACAATGTTCTGACCGACATCAACCTCAACGTACGCCGGGGAGACCGCTTGGCCATCATCGGACCCAACGGCATCGGCAAGTCGACCCTGCTCAAGATCGCGGTTGGTGAGCTGACTGCGGACGCGGGCGAAGTGCAATGGGGACACGAAGTCCGGCCGGGTTACTTTGCCCAGGATCACCGGCAGGCCTTCACCGAAATCGAGGCCACCGTCGAGAGCTGGCTCGGAGCCGCATGCTCTGGAGAAACAGTCGGCACCGTGCGAAGCCGTCTCGGAAAGGTGTTGTTTTCGGGCGACGAAGTGGAAAAAAAGGTGCCGAGTCTCTCCGGGGGGGAGGCGGCACGGCTCATTTTCGCCCGTATTGCAGTTGACGAACCAAACGTACTGGTCCTGGACGAGCCAACCAATCACCTCGATCTCGAGGCCATCGAGGCGCTGGTCGCCGGTCTCGAGGCCTTTGACGGCACCCTGATTTTTGTTTCCCACGACCGCTGGTTCGTTTCGAAGCTCGCGACCAGAATTTTGGAAATTACCGAGCAGGGCGTCAATGACTACCCTGGAACCTACGACGAGTATTTGGCGAGCTGCGGCGACGATCACCTCGACGCCGACGCCGCAGTCCTGCGAATCCGGCGCGAGAAACGCTCCCGCAAGAATCGCAGTTCGAAAACTGCCAAGGCCGGCGCCGGCGCCGAAAAAACGAAGCAGATCAAGCAGTTCGAGCTTCGGCGGGACGTTGTCACCGCGGCAGTCGAGAAAGCGGAGCACCGGATCGAGGAAATAGACGGCACGTTCTGTAAACCCGGCTTTTTCGAGGAGACGTCCGAATCGAAGGTCCGATCGATGCAGGCGGAACGCGACAAGCTTGCCGCCGACCTCGAGAAACTCATGGCCGAGTGGGAAGAGCTCGAATCCGAGCTGGCCAATCGATAGCAACAGTTCCGGAATGCCCCGGACATTTCCGATCCTCGATGCTCGATGCTGGATACTCGATCGGCCCGCCCACCCAATAGATGCAGCGAGAGTCGAGTATCGAGTATCGAGAATCAAATCCCGAATATCCCCGCACGCCAGTCAACCCGTTGATGTGTCTCGGCGGATTGCATGCATAGTGAAACCGTCGCCGTCCGGATTGGGAAGAATCCGGATACCGCCCGCAGAGGTTGGGATCCATGGAACGCCGGTGGGCACGTGGGCATCGAGGCTCTTGACCTCGAATCCGTCCGGCAGATCCGCCACTACGCCCTCGTTCTCTTCTGGCTCCACCGAACACGTCGTGAAGAGAAGGGCGCCACCAGGCGCGATCAGATCGAGGCCGGATGCCAGCATCTTTTTCTGTAATTCCGCCAACTCACCGATCGACTCGGGCGCCAATCGCCACTTGAGCTCGGGATGACGGCGAAATGTACCAGTGCCGGAACAGGGCGCATCGAGTAGCACGAGATTCCATCCACCTGGGATGAATGGTGGACTCGTCGCATCAGCGGCCACGATCGCGCAGTTTCCAGCGCTGCCAATAGCCTGCCGAATAAGACGAGCGCGGTTCAAACGAAGATCCGCCGCCAGCGCAAAATCCCAGTTTCCAAGGTGAAGCATCAGCGCCGCTTTACCGCCGGGTGCAGCGCAGAGGTCGAGAAAGCTCTTTCCGGTGGAGGCCAACGAACTTGCGATATGCGCCACAACCTGAGAGCTCGGGTCCTGAGCGTAAGCTACTCCACTCCTGACCATCTCAATCAGATTTTTCACGTCCTCGGGCGCAGTCCAGGCCTCGGGGCACCAGGGGTGAGATACCAGCTTTATTTCCTTTTGGGACAGAATTTGGCGGCCCTCTCCACTAGAAAACCACGCCCAGGTGATGGACGGCTCCTGCGCAGACGCCATGGCGACCTCGGTCGCCTCATCGCCAAAGATCTCGACCCAGCGACGGTAGAGCCAATCCGGATGCGAAAGGCGGACGTCGATCGGAGAGCTACCCATTACCTCGCGCCAGTTCGCCGTCGCCTTTCGCAGAACAGCGTTGACCATCGAGGAAGCGGACGATCGGCCGAGCCGTCGCACCAACCGCACCGCGCCGTCTGTCGCCAGTTCCGGCGGGAAATCCAGACACATCGTCTCTGCGAGACCGATGCGCATCGCTGTCCGCACCTCTGGATCCAGGGTCCGGAGTTTCCGCCGGCATTGCGGCTGAAGAAGCGCATCCAGCCCCCGCATCGAGCGCAGCACCTCAAGCACCCTGACTCGAACCCCCGGTACTCCTCCGCCGGACAGGAGTCGCGACGAAAAGGCTCCCTCTTCGACTCGCATGAGCATGCGCGCCGCTGTCAGCCGATCAGCCGAAAGCCTCACCGCTACTCACACGTTCGCCGATCAAAAAGGCGTCTACCGGCATCCGTCGTCTACCCTCCCTCTGCACCTCAGTGATCTTGATTGCGGTGCCCTTCCCACAGCGTACGACGATACCGTCCGGATCCGCCGAAATCACCGTTCCGGGCTTCTCTTTGCCTCTCGGGGGTGGTTTGACCTCGTCGAGTCCGAAGAGCTTGAGTCGGCCACCACGGAACTTGGTATAGAGCCCGGGCCACGGCGTAAAACCGCGAAGCCTGTTGACCAGCTGGCGAGCCGGCATTGACCAGTCGACCTTGGCAAAGTTCCTGCGCAACATGGGCGTGGTGTTGGCACCGTCGGCGGGCTGCGGACGGGGGATCAACGAGCCTTCTTCGAACTCATCGAGGGTCCGTACAACGAGTTCTGCACCCAGTTCTGCGAGCCTCGGCGCCAACATTTCTGCTGTCTCGCCGGGCTCGATCGGAACTCGATGCTGGAGTAGGAGGGGTCCAGTGTCCATACCCTCGTCGATCTGCATTGTGGTGACTCCGGTGGCGCGGTCGCCACAGACCAATGCCCATTGGATCGGAGATGGTCCGCGATGGCGCGGTAGCAGACTCGGATGCAGGTTGACGAAACCGTGCCGCGGGATTCCGAGCAGACGGCAGGGGATCATCTTGCCGTAGGCCACCACAACAACGGCATCCGCGCCACTTTCTTTGAGACTCGAATCGATCTCTTTCGACTTGAGGCTGTTGGGCTGCATGCAATCGATCTGAAAGGTACGGGCAACGCCGACGACCGGCGGTGGTGTGAGGACCTGATGCCGTCCAACCGGCCGATCCGGTCTGGAAATAACCAGCGTGACCTCGTGCCTACTTTCCACCAACTTCTCGAGGGTGGGCACGGCAAAATCGGGGGTTCCGAAGAAAACGATCTTCATCCGCGCAGTGTACACGATGTCTCAGTCTCATCCTCGTCTCCGCCTCGGATGCGAGATTCGAGATGCGAGGGTCGCATCCTGCATCCTGCATCCTGCATCCTGCATCCTGCGTCGAGCATCGGTCGGCCGCTTGGAAATAACTGGGACCTCATATACATTCACTCTCTTGAACGCGAAGCGGAGCGTACTCATGCATCATTTTTCGCCGGACGAAATACGGACGGCGCTCGAAGAGATCCTGCCGGGGGTGCAGAAACCGACCCGATACCTCGGCATCGAACGCAACCTTGTGCGTAAGCCCTGGGATGGGGTGGACGTACGCGTCGCCCTCGCCTTTCCGGACGCCTACGAGATCGGAATGTCGCACCAGGGCACACAGATCCTCTACCACCTCGTCAATCGACGCGACGATGCCCTGGCAGAAAGGACCTTTGCGCCGATGCCGGACATGGCGGAAGCATTGCGTGGTGCTGATCTGCCTCTCTTTACGCTCGAGACGTACCGTGCAGTTGCCGATTTCGACATTGTTGGCATCTCGCTGCAGTCCGAGCTCAACTACATCAATATCCCCTACATCCTCGACCTCGCCGGCATCACGCGGCGTGCGGCAGAGCGTAGTCAGGACGAACCTATCGTCTTGGGTGGCGGGCCCTGTACCGCCAACCCGGAGCCGGTGGCCGACTTCTTTGACGCCATCCTCATCGGTGATGGCGAAGCGGCGCTCGACGAGATCCTCGACACTGTACGCGACGGTCGCCGTGAGAACGCCGACCGCGAGGAAATCCTGACCCGACTGGCCACCGTTCCTGGCGTCTACGTTCCCTCTCTCTACCGATGGCACGACGCATTCGGTGACCAGAAGGCCAGATGGGAGACGGTCCACGATGGAGCCCCGTTCCCGGTGCAAAGGGTATGGGTCGACCAGCTCGACAGCGACGACCAGCCGGAATCGGTAATTGTGCCCTACGCCGACGTCATCCAGGATCGCCTCGGAATGGAGATCATGCGTGGCTGCACTCAGGGGTGCCGCTTCTGCCAGGCCGGCTACTGGTATCGGCCGGTGCGTGAGCATGACCCGAAGGTGGTTCTCGACCGCATGCAGCGGCAGGTTGCCGAAACTGGCTTCGAAGAGGTCGGATTGCTGAGCCTGTCCACCGCTGATTATTCGCAGGTTGAACCGCTGGTCTACAATCTGGCCGAGTGCCTGCAAGACCAACGGGTCTCGATCAGCCTGCCTTCGCTTCGCGCCGACGCCTTTTCGGTCGGTCTCGCCGAGGCCGTATCGCGGGTTCGAAAATCAGGCTTTACCTTCGCCCCGGAAACCGGCTCCGATCGCCTCCGCAGGGTCATCAACAAAACCTTCACCAACGCGGAAATGGTGCGTGCCGCCGAAGCCGCGTTCGGCAAGGGATGGGAACTCATCAAGGTCTACGCCATGATCGGTCTTCCAACCGAGACCGATGAAGACCTCGAAGAACTGGCACGCCTGGCCGAGGATATCCTTGCTGCCGGACGACGGGCGACCGGCCGCCGGAAGATCCAGGTCAAGGTATCCGCCGGGTGTTTTGTGCCAAAGGCCTGGACGCCTTTCCAGTGGCAGCCATACGCCGGCGTCGACGAACTTCGCCGCCGCATCGGTTGGCTGAAACAACGTTTTCGCCGAATTCGCGGCGCCCGTCTCACGTGGTCGGACCCCGAGCAGGCGGCCCTGGAATCGCTTCTGTCGCGTGGCAATCGCAGCCTGAGCGCCGCCATCGAGCGAGCCCACGACCTGGGTGCGGTCTTCGACGGCTGGACGGATTACATCAATCTCGATGCCTGGCGCCGTGCTCTCGACGACATCGGCATCGATGTCGACCGCGAACTCGGAGAGCGCGCTCTGTCGGATACCCTCCCTTGGGATCTCATCGATGCCGGCGTGAGAAAGGGCTTTTTAAAGGGTGAGTGGCGCCGCGCTCTCCGCGAAGCGGAGACCGAGGATTGCAAATGGGGACACTGCTATCGATGCGGCATTCCCGGCGATGGCGATGACACCCAACTCGCCTCGACAACGCTCCCGGTCCTCGGAGAGGCGTTGCCCGAGGTCGACCAGCCAAAGGCCGCCGCCTATCATCTGAGACCCGAGCCGCGCACGCCGCCGGCGGTTCGCGCCCAACCCCAGCTGCCCGTTCACCGCCGCTACCGATTCGTCTTTTCAAAAATGGGCGACGCTCGCTGGCTCTCCCACCGTCAGCTCATGGACGCACTCGAAAGGATGGTTCGCGCTGCGGGCCTCCCGGTCCGCTACACCGAGGGATTCAATCCCCACATCCGATTGTCGATGGGGCCGGCCCTGCCGGTTGGCTATGAAGGCCGTGCTGAGAACTTCGATGTCGACTGCACAGCGCCGTTACGCAAAGAGCACCTCGAACGGGCAAACGCCCTTCTACCGGACGGGGTCGAAATCCTCGACGCCCGGCCACTGCTCCCTGGCGCCCCCAAGTTGGGTCGACTGGTGGCTGCGGCGCGGTACCGGATCGCAGGTGTCGAACCGTGGCCGGAGTCGAAGACTGAACTCCCCGAGGAGATCCTCGTAGGAGTCCGCCATTGGCAACACCTCGATGACGGCGCACTGCTCGTCGAGCTCAACGCCCGTCAGGAGGATGGCCCTCAGCTCTCCGTCAAAAAGCTCCTACTCGCACTCGGGGTCGCTGAGGATCGTATTCCCAGGGTGCCGGTGACTCGCGAAATGCTGGTGCTGGAAGCACGCCAAAAGAGTCGAGGATCGGCCGAGGAGTCTTCGGAGGCGCTCGTCTCATGAGCCGCTGGGTCATCCACGCCCTGGCGTCGTTTGATGCGCATCACGCGCTCACCAGTTTCCGGGGAGAGCGCGAATCGTCACACGATCATCCGTGGAAAATCGCTGTGCGGGTCGGCGCCGAGAAACTCAACCAAGAGGGATTCGCACTCGACTTTCACCAGGTCCGGGATCTGCTCGCCGCAGCGGTCGCACCGCTCGACCGCAGCAACCTCAACGACCACCGGAAGATCGGCCACCCCTCCCCCACTGCCGAGCGGGTTGCCGAGGTTCTCTCGCAGATGCTCGCACCGGAGTACGAAAGGATCGGCGGGCAGCTGCTTTCCGTCAGCGTTTGGGAAGGGCCGGACAACCGTGTGGACCTGATCCTCGATTGAGTACTTCCAAAACGCTGCGTCTCTGCGCTGGCGCTGCCTACAGCCGCTGCTGCCGGCCACGCCAATGGCGCCTACGATGTTGGTAAGGTGATCCGGCTTCGAGGCGATCTTCTGCCAGCGTCCCTCCCGAGAGGATGCCAGGCACGCCGATTCTATGAGGCGTTGTGCAGGGACTGAACGCGCTTCCAAGAATCGGGATGCCAGGCACCTCCGTTGATCGCACCCTTGGCTCGCAGCACGATTCGCCGGTCGCATGTGTAAAATCCGAAATCCGAAGTCCGAAATCCGAAATTGCAGAGAGCTGGTGTAGAACCCAAATTCCGAATTCCGAATTCCGAATTCCGAACTCTTCCGTCTATACTCTCTCGCATGGATTGGCGCAGGGCGCTGCGATCGAAGACCGAATCTCAATTCCGCCGGGGCTTGACTCCGGCGGTTTCTCTTTGAAGAGGGAGGCATGATGCTGCATCACGCGACAGCTGGATCGTTTCTCGGTATTCCCGGAGTCGCTTGGTTTTGGATTCTCACGATCGGTGGAGTCGGCGCCGTCGTCCTGTCCCTGAGTCGACGCTTCCAGCTGCTCCGTGCGGGCCGCCCGGAGAATCGATTCGACCGTCTCGGTGAGCGTTTCAAGCACATGCTCGTCTACGCCTTCGGACAGAAGAAGATGTTCGACGACCCGGTCGCCGGCTTCTACCACCTGCTGATATTCTACGGATTCCTGGTCGTCAGCGTGCGCACCGTGACCATGGTCGTCGAGGGCCTCTTTGCCGGTTGGGAGCTGCCCCTCCTCCACTCGCCAGTTGGTCAGGCTTACCTTTTCTCGAAGGACATATTCGAGCTCCTCGTGCTCGTCGGTCTCGTCGTCGCCGTCTGGCGACGGGGTATCCAGAAAAAAGAACGTGTGATTCAAAGCTGGGGAGCCTGGCTCGTCATCGGGATGATCGCCATATTGATGGTCACCGACCTTGTCTCGGAGGGTGCCCGCATCGCTGCCGGCGACCTCGACGGCTCGTTCCTGCCGATCTCGTCTCTTACGGCGAGCTTTTTCGCCGGCATTGGCGTGGCGAAACTTCAGGTTTTCTACAGCGTGAGCTGGTGGATCCACCTCATCACCCTGTTTATCTTTGCCAACGAGCTGCCCTACTCGAAGCACTTCCACGTCTACACTTCGGTATTCAATTCCTTCTTCGCCAACCTCGACGCACCCGGCAAACTGCCGAGCATGGATCTCGAGGAGATCGACGAGGACACGACATTCGGGGTGTCGACGATTACCGACTTTACCTGGAAGCAGATGCTCGACATGTACACCTGCACCGAGTGCGGTCGCTGCCGCGAGTTCTGTCCGACAACTCTCACCCACAAACCGCTACAGCCGGTGCTCTACCTGAAGTCTGTTCGAGATCAGCTCTACAGCGAGCAGGGGGCGATACTTGGGTCCCCCGGCGACAGAGACAACCCATCCGAGAACGAACTGGTTCCCGCCGTGGTCGATCCCGAGGTCATCTGGGCGTGCACAACCTGTCGTTGGTGCGAACGTGCCTGCCCGCTCGATATCACCTACGTCGACAAGCTGGTCGAGATGCGCCGCAATCTGGTGCTCGAGAAGGCCGATTTCCCCGAGGAGGCGCAGCCGGCCTTCCGCGGCTACGAGGTCAACGGAAACCCGTGGCAGCTGCCGGCCGAAGAGCGTGGCAATTGGGCATCTGATCTCGACGTGCCGCTGGCGTCAGAGGCCGGAGGCGATTTCGAGTATCTGTTCTTCGTCGGTTCGCCCGGCAGCTATGACGATCACGGAAAAAAGGTCTCGCGGGCGCTCGTCAAGATCCTGAAATCCGCCGGTATCAAGATCGCGATTCTTGGACCCGAGGAGGTCTCTACAGGTGACGCGCCGAGGCGGCTCGGAAACGAATACCTCTTCCAGATGCTCGCCCAGCAGAATGTTGAGACCATCAACGGCTACGGCGCCAAAAAGATCGTCACCAACTGCCCCCACGTCTACAACACACTCGCCCACGAGTACCCCGAGTTCGGTGGCGACTACGAGGTGGTGCACGGCACTCAGTTAGTGGCGGAGTTGGTGCGAACTGGCAAGGTGAAGCTGACCGGTAGCCTGAGCAGGGATCTGGCATATCACGATCCCTGCTATCTCGGCCGTACCAACGGCGAGTACGACGCGCCGCGTTTCCTGCTCAAAGCGATCCCCGGTGTGAGGGTGCGCGAAGCGGAACTCCATCGCGAAACCTCGATGTGCTGCGGCGCCGGTGGAGGCCGGATGTGGCTCGAGGAGGATATCGGCGAGCGTATCAACCAGACGCGGTTCTCGCAGCTCGAAGCCAGCGGAACCTCGGATGTCGCAGTGGCATGCCCCTACTGTTTTTCGATGCTATCCGACGCCCAGAATGAACTCGGCCATGAAAATGCCTCCGCGTACGACGTCATCGAGCTGGTGGCGGAATCAATCGCGGGCTAGTCCGGCAACGCGTCAACGAGCTTTGCGAGGAGTGACGAGGTCGGAACGCCTGGGTACTTTGGGTCCACCCAGCGCCAGGCGTCTGAAGGCAGCTCAACGCAGTCCGCTTTGAATCGAACAGGAATCACATCGATCTTCCGGTGGGTGATGTTGTGACGGACAGGGTTTCCGAGTCGGGGAGAAGACATCGTGCCAAACGATAGGAGCGGCGAAACGGCCTCCGCCGGGTCGGCACCTTCCTCGATTTCTAAGAAGGGCGGCACCCACAGGCCGCGCAGAATGGGGCCCTCGTCCACCCTCCTTACAAGCCACTTGCCTTCCTCGGTAACGATACATGCGGCGACCCATCGCAGACTTTCGGTTGCGCGCCGTCGTCGAGGCGGCGGAAAATTTTCCGGTCGCCCCAGCCTCATGGCCTGGCATACGGATCCCAGGGGGCATCGGTCGCAACGGGGCCCGACCGGGACGCACACGGTCGCTCCGAGCTCCATCAGCGCCTCGTTGATCTGGCCTGGAGGCTCACCATCCATCAGGCTGCGGATCCAGCCCCCGAGCCGGCGGCGTCCTTCTGCAGATCTGGGATCCGCCTCCAGCGCCTGCACCCGCGATCCGACCCGCATGACGTTGCCATCGAGTACCGGCTCAGCCTCTGCAAAGGCCAGGGAGGCGACCGCCGCAGCGGTGTAGGGTCCAATCCCCGGCAGCTTTTCGAGCTCGCCGGCCGTCTGTGGTAATCCGCCCTGGCGCTCCTTGACCTCCTGCGCCAACCGGTGGAGCATGCGGGCGCGGCGGTAGTAGCCGAGGCCCGACCACTCTTCGAGCACGTCCTCCTCGGACGCGCTCCCCAGCATTTCAAAGGTCGGGAATCGCCTGATAAAGGACTCAAAGCGAGGCACCACTCTTTCGACCTGGGTCTGCTGGAGCATGAACTCGCTCACCAGCACGTGGTAGGGATCCCGCGGTTCACGCCGCCAAGGTAACCTCCGCGCGTGTCTGCGGTACCACTCGAGAAGAAATTGCGATAACACTTCTCACATCGTACATCGTGGATCGGCCGCTATATAATGCCGATCGAACAGAACGCACAGGTAACGAGGACGGCACAGGGGGCATAGTCATCCATGGGAGTCGATCGGAAAGCCGAGGAAGAGCGGCTCATCGCCCTCATGATCGGCTACCAGAAAGGAAGCATGGATGATTTTGAGGGGCTCTATGCCGCTCTCAAGCAGCCTCTCTTGCGATATCTTTGGGGCTTCGTCCGCAACGCCACGGTGGCCGAGGACCTGCTTCAGGATACCTTTGTCCAGATCCACCGCGCCCGCCAGACCTATACTCCGCCGCGGCCGGTCAGACCCTGGGTTTATGCCATCACCCGGCACGTGGCGTTGATGCATCTGCGCTCGGGCCGCCGGCGGAAGGAAATGCTGGCCGGCGACCAGCTGCCTGAAGTTCCGGTGCCGCCGGAAATGGAGAAGTTCGCCGACAAAGCAACGCTCCACCGGATGTTGTCAGAGCTACCACACCATTCGCAGGAGGTCCTGATGCTGCACCACCTGCTCGGCATGAGTTTTCAGGAGGTCGGCCAAATTCTCGGGATCGCCTCCGGGACAGCCAAGGTTCGCTCTCACCGGGCATTAAAGGCTCTCCGAGAAATGCTTGCAGAAGATCAAGGGGGCGACGAATGAACACCGAGTCGCTCCCGCAGAGCCTTCGCCAGACCATTTCGGGCGACCTGAGACCGGTTCGGCCGCTCCCACCCGTCTGGATGCGAACTCTCTATGCGGTAGCCGTTGCCGCAGGGGGTCTAGCCATCGTCGTTGTGGCGTTCAAACTCTCGCTGCGGCCCGACTTCGAAGAGCTCCCAATGTGGCTGAGCTGCGGTTGTACCGCTCTCCAGTTGATTGTCGGAGTCGTTCTGGTCGGCATGGCTCTGCGAGAAGCGGTACCGGGACGCGGGGTGCCGGCAGGCGCCGTCACACTGGCCGTGTGCACCGGCGTTGTGATGCAAATCCTGGTCGGCATCGCCACCTGGATGAACAGCCCGGGGATGCCGCTCATCAAGGGGCATGGCCTCAGAGCCGGTATGACATGCTCGACTCACGACTTGGCACTCGCCCTGCCCGCCCTGGCGTTTACCCTGTGGCTTGTGTTCAGAGCTCTGCCCCTGCGGCCATCGATCGCCGGTCTCCTTGGTGGCACCGGCGCGGCCGTTACCGCCGATGCCATCAACCACATTCTGTGTCCGATGTCCGATTTGCGGCACGTGTTGATTTGGCACACGGGGATGATTTTTGGGCTGATGTTGGTGGGCTGGCTCGCAGGCAAAGTGTGGGAGAAGAAGAGGTTCGGAAAAAGCTGACTCAGTTTTGAGTTCTTAGTTTTGAGTCTTGAGTTGTCGGTGGTGCGCCACCAGGAACCGTCAGGGTGGGCGGGAACTCAAAACTCAAAACTCAACTCTAACTCCGATCAACCCCCTGCCCTGGCCCAAAAACCGGCTACAATATGGCGGTTCGCAAATTTCTCCTGACCGGAGGCCCAATGAGCCAACCTATCGATTTCAGCCAACTTTCGCTCCGCGATACCCTCGACCTCGCCATTTCAATTGAAGAAGAGGCCAAGGAGCGATACGACGACTTCGCCGAACAAATGGATGCCCACCGCACCCCCGATGCAGCGAACTTCTTTCGATTCATGGCCGACAACGAGATCAAGCACGCCGAAAAACTGGCGGCAAAGCGGAAGGGCCTGTTTGGCGACGAGCCGAGCAGCGCGGACACCTCGATCCTGTACGACATCGAGGCTCCAGAGTTCGACGCGGCGCGCGCCTTCATGTCGGTTCGGGCAGCGCTCGACGTCGCCATGGAATCAGAGGTCAAGGCCTACGAGTTCTACGACGCGGCACTCGCCACAGTCTCCAACTCCGAGGTCAAAGGGTTGTTCGTCGAGCTCCGCGACGAGGAAGCACTCCACCAGGATTTGATCAAAAAGATCGCCGCCAAAATGCCCGAGGACGACGGCTTCGATCCCGACGACTTCGTCGACGCGCCTGTCTCGCAGTAGAGGAATCGTAGGTAAACTCTTTCGTGCCTCCCGCTTCGGCGTGCATGGTGCAACCCTTCGCATTGTCTTCGTGGCCCTTCCGACAGGAGCGCACAAGTGACAATGCGAAGAGTGGCACCTGTGACGATGATGCGGATCGCGCGCCTCACCGGGGTGGAGTGGCATCGGTATCGCCGAGGCAACGACGCGCTTCATATGGGCGGCCTCAGGCCGCTACCCAGTTACACTTGAACGATGCGATTCGCACCCGAGCCACCAGCTGTCGCTGACCCACCGGCAGCCGGACTCCTGCTCGCAAACCTCGGCTCACCGGCCGCTCCTCAAGCGGCGGCGGTGCGCTCTTTTCTGCGACAGTTCCTCGCCGACCCGCGGGTGGTGGAGCTGCCTCGCCTCAGATGGTGGCTTCTCCGAAACCTCGTGATCCTACCCTTCAGGCCGTTTCGGGCCGCGCGCGCCTATCGCCGTATCTGGACCGACGAGGGTTCGCCCCTCGTTGTAACCGGCCGCAAACAGGCCGCAGACCTCGAATGGAAAATTGCCCAACAGATCGGTCGCCCGCTGCCGGTCTTCTCGGGGATGCGCTACGGCAAGCCCTCGATCAGAGCAGCCCTCGACGTTCTGCGCCGCCGTGGTTGCCGCCGAATCCTCGTTCTACCTTTGTTCCCGCAATATTCAGCTACAACCACGGCGTCGGTCTTCGATGAAGTCATGCGAGAGCTGTCAACCTGGCGCCGTTTTCCGGAGCTTCGGACCATTTCCGACTATCACGACCACCCCGCCTACCTCAGCGCCCTTGTTTCGAGTTTGCAGGACGTGTGGCAGTCGGACGGCAAGCCGCGGCGACTCCTCCTCAGCTTCCACGGGCTGCCGGTTCGTTACGCGGAGGCCGGCGATCCCTATCCAGAACAATGCCGCCAGACCGCAGCCGCCCTCGCCGAGCGCCTCGACCTCGATCAAAAGAGCATCGTCACGGCCTTCCAATCACGATTTGGCCGCGAGCCCTGGGTCGGGCCCAATACCGATGACCTTCTTCGCAAATGGGGGCGCGAACACTTCGACGGGTTGGACGTCATGTGTCCCGGCTTCGCCGCTGACTGCCTCGAAACTCTGGAAGAGATCGACATCGCAGGCCGCAAGATCTTCGAAAAGGCCGGCGGCGGCTCCTTTCGTTACATTCCCTCGCTCAACCGCCGATCCGTGCACATCGCCGCCCTGGTCGAAATCGCGATAGAACATCTCGGCGGGTGGGTAGTATAGGAGCGCTTCTGTCTCCAGAAGGCTTCACGGCTATTCGGCTATAGCGCCCTGAACCTTTGAGGCTTGGGCATGTCGGTCTTTCGGCACGCACTTCAAGCCCCGACATTTTTGTTACCGCGAAGACGCGAAGAGCGCAAAGAGCGCGAAAAACAAAAAATGTTCTTCTTTGCGCCTTTGCGCCATTGGGCCTTTGCGTTTAATATGTTCGTGCCGGTTGCCCTGAACCCATCACTCTCCGGCACAGATTTGGAAGGATCAACCCGGATTCGCTGTTAACTCAAACATCATGAGAATCTTAGTTTCAGGAGCAAGCGGGCTTGTTGGATCGGCTCTCGTGCCGTCGCTCGAGGGAGCGGGGCACGAGGTTGTTCGCCTGGTTCGGAATTCAATCGGGGACGCCCCAGGCGAAGCCCCCTGGAATCCCGCTGCGGGTGAGCTGGATTCAGCGGTCATCGACGGCTCAGATGCCGTGATCAATCTCAACGGACGTTCAATCGCCGAGGGCCGGTGGAACTCTGCGGTCAAGCAGGAGCTGCGCTCCAGCCGGCTCGACTCGACCAGGACATTGGCCGAGGCTATCGGCCAGTCCAAGAATCCTCCGCGGCTGCTGATCAACGCCTCCGCAGTCGGCTACTACGGAGATCGCGGCGACGAACAACTCGACGAGAGCTCAGGCATCGGCGCAGGGTTCCTTGCGGAGCTCTCCGGCGACTGGGAAACGGCGGCTCTCGCCGCCAGGTCCGAGCGGACGCGAGTCGCTCTCCTCCGGTTGGGGGTGGTGGTCGCACGTCAAGGGGCCCTCGGCAGAATGCTGACCCCATTCAAGTTGGGCCTGGGTGGTCCGATCGGATCCGGGCGCCAGTTCTGGCCGTGGATCGGGATCGAGGACGTCTGCGGTATCGTCCAATTCATCATTGGTTGCGACGACGTCGAGGGCCCGGTAAACGCTGTCGCCCCTCAGGAGACTCGCTGCTCAGAGTTCGCACGCACCCTCGGGAAAGTCCTTTCGAGACCGGCCTTCATACCGATGCCGGCGTTTGTGGCTCGCCTGGCTCTCGGCGAGATGGCAGAATCGCTGCTCCTCGCCTCGCAACGGGTGCGGCCGAAGGTACTCGAAGACCACGGCTACATATTCCGGAGCCCTTCATTGGACAGTGCGATTCGTTCCGCCCTCTCTGCCTGAGCCAGCGCCTCATGCAGGATGCAGGATGCAGGATGCAGGATGCAGGATGCAGGATGCAGGGTGCAGGGTGCAGGGTGCAGGATGCAGGGTGCAGGGTGCAGGGTGCAGGGTGCAGGGTGCACCGAAAGCATAACTCATGATGGGTGGGTGTGTGGCCCTGGACCCTGAACCCTGCCCCGCTCGCGAGAGCGGATCAGCCGGCTAGAGCTTCCACCGGAGTCAAACGCGCGGCGCGCAGCGAGGGATAGATCCCGGCGATGAGTCCGATGCTGATTGCGAATATGACCGCCAAGAAGACTGCGAAGCCCGAGATCGGCAGGCCGGCCTCGAAGAACTGGCCCGCAAAAGCGCACACCACCACTGCGACAAAGAAACCGATGATCGCGCCGATCGCGGATAGAAAGATCGCCTCGACCAGGAACTGGATCAGGATGTCCCGGTCCTCGGCGCCGATCGACTTGCGGAGGCCGATCTCATAGAGACGCTCGGCGAGCGAGATCTGGAGCACCGAAAAGATGCCGACACCACCAACGACTAATGAGATCGCCGAGATCGCGAAAAGGACGATCGTCCATCCGCGGAGTTGCTCGTCGATCTGCCCCTCGGCTTCGAGGATCTCCTGGGCAACGTTTTCGATGTGGAAGTCCTCGACCCTGTTGTGCTGGCGCCACAGCCGATTCTTCAGATGCGCGAATAGCTCATTCAGCTTATTGGTGTCTGCGGCCTTGACCATCAGCAACGGCACCCGGTCGCCGCCGCCGTAAAGATTCTGCATGGTCGTGAGAGGGATGGTGGCGCCCTGCATCTCGCGCCGGCTCCAACCATCGTTGATCATGTCGTTGCCGACGCGCTCACCGATGCCGATGACCTCGAATCGATGATCTCCGATCCGCACCCACTGTCCGATAGGATCGTGGCTGCCGAAGAGCTCCTCAACCAGAAAATGACCGATCACGGCGACCCGGCGCTTTCGCTTCAGATCGAGATCCGAGATGTAACGACCCTTTTCGACCCGGCGGTCGAAGACGACCGCGTATTGGGGCGTCGTAGCGGTGATCCGAATAGACTGGCTGGCATCGCCCCAGGCGATTACTTGCTGGGTGTACGACACCGGCGCGGCCGACGAAATCTGATCGCTCGCCCCGACGAGTCCCGCCGCGTCCTCTCGCCGCAGTCCCTCGGAGAGGTGAGAGCGTTTGACGTCGAGGCTCGAAGTCGGTGTTTCAGTGCTGACGAAGAGAACGCCGCGCAGTCCGAGAGAATCGATGCCGTTCCATATTTCCACCTTGACCGCCTCGATGAGGCTGACCATGGTCACGACCGCCATGGTGCCGAGGACAACGCCGAAGAGCGTCAGCAGCGAGCGCATTTTGTGCGCCCAGATCTCGGTGAGGGTCGTTCTCAAGGATTCGCCGATGTGCATAGGACCTCACTCGTAACGCAGAGCAACGACCGGATCGAGACGCGAGGCCTTGACGGCCGGGTAGAGCCCGAAGAAGAAGCCGACAACCGTAGCTGATGCCACCGAGACAACGACCATCGACGGGGTGATGGCCATCGGCATTTGCATGACGGTCATGATGCCGAAGGTGAAAACGATGCCGAGTGCGAGACCCGCGGCACCACCAAACACAGTAACTACGATGGCCTCGATGAGGAACTGGACAAATACTTGCCAGCCGGTTGCGCCAAGAGCCTTCCTCACCCCAACCTCACGCATCCGCTCCGTAAATGATGCGAGCATGATATTGGTGATGACGATCCCTCCGACCAGCAACGAGATGACACCGCAGGCGAGAAAGGTGATGTTGTAGATCATTCCCTCGCGGTTGCCCTGTTCTATGCGCTCCTGACGGTCCCAGACACCAAAGTCCTCGATCCCGTGACGAGACCGGAGGAGCAGTTCGAGTGCGTCGCGAGACTCCTTGTGGACCTCGGGCGACCGCAGACGCAGGTTGAGCTCGTCGATACGCTCTGCCCCGGATTCCTGATGGCGTTTCATGTAAGAGGTGATGGGCACCACGATGAGGCGGTTCAGCCACTCGTGGGCGTTATAGGTGTCCGATTCCTGCCAGAAAAATACCTTCTCGGCGGTGACCCCAACTACGGTGTAGGCCTTGCCATCGATGTTGACGGCCTTCCCCAACGGATCGGCGGTGCCAAAAAGTTCGCGCGCCCGGGTCGAGCCCAGCACGGCCACCGCTGCCGCTGAGTCCAAGTCGTGGTCGGTGATATAACGGCCACCGCCCATCTCGAGCTCGCGCATCTGCATGAACTCGGGCTCGACTGCGGTGATGCGGTAACTCTCCTCGGTTGCGCCCGCACGCACCCGGTGGCTCCGGTTGATCTCTGCCACCACGAGGTCAAAGCCGTCGATGGTGTCGCGAATGGCTGCCGCATCCTCGAGCTTGAGTCCCGTCTTCGCCCGCTGCCGAGCGGTCATCTCGAGCTCGCCAGGCGGCTGGTTGTAAACCCCCATGAGACGGGTGCCACCCGATTCTCGGAAGTACTGGTCCCTTCTCGCGTCCATGCTCGCGGTCATCCCGAGGGTCGCCACCACCGAGGCAACGCCCAGAATCACCCCCAGAGTCTGCAGCACGGTGCGACCGAGATGCTCGCGGATTTCGACGAAGCCCTCGCGGATAAACTGGGCCGGATTCACGCCGCGGCCTCTTGCCCATTGGGGAGGATCAGACCGTCCACGATGCGAATCGTCTCGCGAGCGCGAGCCGCGATGTTCGGATCGTGGGTGACGATGATCAGGGTCTGGCCACCCGCTCTCAGCTCGTCGAAGAGCTCGAGAATCTCGATCCCGGTCTGCTGGTCGAGGTTGCCGGTGGGCTCGTCGGCCATGATCACCGATGGACGACCGACGATTGCCCGGGCGATCGCGCCACGTTGTCGCTGACCGCCCGAGAGCTCGTTTGGACGGTGTCTCCCGCGGTCGGCAAGACCGACCTTGCCCAGTGCCTCGTACGCAAGCTGGCGTCGCTCCTTGCGGCCCATGCCGCCATACAGAAGCGGCAATTCCACGTTTCGCAGCAGGCTCGCCCTGGGCAGCAGGTTGAAGTTCTGAAAGATGAATCCGATTTTCCGGTTGCGGAGATGGGCGAGCTTCCGCCTCGAGAAACCGGCCACCTCCTCGCCTTCGAGCTGGTACGAGCCCGCCGTCGGGGTATCGAGGAGACCGAGGATGTGCATGAGGGTGGACTTGCCGGAGCCGGACGGGCCCATGACCGCCAGGTAATCGCCGACGCCGACCTCCAGATCGACCCCTCGAAGTGCCTCGACCGAGAGATCGCCCTCACCGTAGACCTTGGTGATGCCCTCGAGCTTCATCAGTGTCTGCATCAGGACCTCTCCTCCTGCGGTTTCGATGGATCCGCCAGCGCGACCTTTTCGCCCTCTTCCAGGCCCTCGACGATCTGAACCTCGGTGGTCGACGCGATACCAGTCACCACTTTGCGCTCCTCAAACCAGCGCCGCCACTCCTGGCGGGGATCGGCACGCCACTTCTCTTCCTCGCTCTTCGGTTCTTCTCCTTCGGAGTCCTCTGCAGCCTCGCCATCGTCCTCGGTGTCCGCGGTTTCCTTCGGCAGAGGGGTATCGCGCAGGATGTAAACCATTTCCTCTTCGCCGCGGACAAAGACCGACTCGACCGGAACCGTCAAAACCTGCTCGCGAATCTCTCCACGGATTTCGAGGTTGGCGGTCATGCCTGTTCGCAGCTCAACCCCGAGCTTCTCCAGGGCGATCTCGACGTCAAAGACCTTGACCTGGTCGTCGAGCCGCGCGGCCGGTGCGATTCGGCTGATGGTGCCTTTGAAGAGCACGCGCGGGAATGCGTCGAGAGTCACCCGCGCCTCCTGACCGAGGTGGATCTTGCCGATGTCGACTTCGTTGATGCCGGCCTTGACCAGCATCGTTGCGAGGTCAGCCACTGTCGAAATTACGGTTCCCGCGTTAAACGAGCCCGAGCCGGTCACGGTCTCGCCGAGCTCGACCGGGCGATTGATGATCACCCCATCCATCGGCGAAAAGATATTGACCACCTGACGGGGATTGTCGCCGATCGGGATACCGGAGGCTTCGACCAGGCCGATTTGGTCACGAGCTTCCTCGTGGGCCTGCATTGCCTGGCGGTAGCGGGTCTCCGCCTCTCGGTTGACCTCGACTGAAATGAGACCATTCTCGAAGAGCTTGCGCTTGGCTTCATAGTCCTGTTTGGCGTCCTCGAGGTTGATATTCGCGGCCTCGCCACGATTTCGTACCGCCAGGAGGTTCTGGGCCTGGTTGACGTCGGGCTCAATGCGGGAAATCAGCTGGCCTTTTTTCACGACGTCCCCGGCTCGGATCGGGAGATCCACGACGCGGCCGGAAAGGTTGGACTTCACGTCCACCTTGACCTCCGGCTCGACCGTGCCGACCTCACGAACCACCACCTGAACGTCGTCGATGGTCGCTGCAAGGGTCGGGATCTCGGGACCCTTCTCTTCCTCACCGTTGCCGTTTCCTTTGGTCTTTGCTGCGTATGCGACAGCCGCGGCTACAATCACAACCACGGCGATGAGAATCAGCCACCGTTTCCTTTTGCGGGCCATAGGTTTCTCCCCCTCTTTCCTCAACGACTCGACTCGATAGGAATTACGCGCAAGCAGCTGGAAATGTTCACTTTTGTTCGCCTTTATTCCGGTCCCGTTGCGAAACGCCTTCGATGCTCGATGCAGCAAACAGGTAAATTCCCGTGCCGTATTTTCAAGGGGTCGGTGAGCGGAAATCCGAAATCCGAAATGGGCGCGCGGATCGAGTATCGAGTATCGGGTGCGTGGGCGGATCGAGTATCGAGAATCGAGTATCGCGTGGCTGGGCGGATCGAGTATCCAGTATCGAGAATCGAGCGCCTGGGCTGTGTAGAATGGCGGGCGATCAACGAAGGAGGCGAGCATGGATGAGCTGTTGAGCAAAGAAAATATCGACTTTAAGGAACGGGCGCGCGAGGTGGCGGAGAAATACGTTCGGCCGCGGGCCGCAGAGCTCGACCAGACCCGCGAGTACGGCTGGGACATCCTCGAGGCTCTCAAATCCTATGAGCTCACCGGTGCATGGATTCCGAAGGAGTACGGCGGCCACGATGCCGGGGTCCTCAACCTTTGCCTGATTGTCGAACAGCTGTCGCGTGCTTGTGGCGGAGTCGGTGTTGCATTTGCAGTCAACGCACTTGGCTCGTTTCCGATCATCCTCGGCGGCACCGAGGAGCAGAAGCAGAAATACCTGCCGCCGATTGCCACAGGCGAAAGCCTGATTGCCTTTGGACTGTCCGAGAAAGCCTCGGGTTCCGATGCCGGGAGTCTGCGCACAACCGCCATCGCTGACGGCGACGATTTCGTGCTCAACGGCCACAAGAAGTGGAATACCAACGGCGGCGTGGCGTCCGTTTTCACTATCTATGCCCTTACCAACCCCGACAAGGGGATCCGTGGCATCTCACCGTTCATTGTCGAAAAAGACACTCCCGGGTTCACGGTCGGCAAACGCGAAGACACCCTGGGTATCCGTACGGTGTCGGTTAACGAGCTCGAGTTTGAAAACTGTCGAATCCCGGCCTCACAACTGCTCGGCGACCGCGAGGGCGGTGGATTCAAAAACGCCATGATGACCCTCGATCGCGCCCGCCCGGGGGTTGCTGCTCAGGCGCTGGGGCTCGCCCAGGGCGCCTTCGAGTGGGCCCTTCGCTACACCTCTGAAAGGCGCCAATTCGGACAGACCGTGATGTCGCACCAGGCGGTTCAATTCATGCTCGCGGACATGGCGACTCAGATCGAGGCCGCGCGCCAGCTGGTCTACGCGTCAGCCCGTTTGATCGATTCCGGAGCAAAGAACATCAACAAGATGGCCGCGATGGGCAAGGTCTTTGCCACAGACACCGCGATGAAGGTGACCACCGATGCCGTTCAGCTCTTTGGCGGCTATGGCTACTGCAACGATTACCCGATCGAGAAGTACATGAGGGATGCCAAGATCACCCAGATCTACGAGGGCACCAACCAGGTTCAACGCCTCGTGATCGGTCGTGCACTGACCCGGGAGCTCAAGGAGCTGACCGGCCACCTCGAAGTGATGGTGGAGCACTTTCCGGATTACGACCCGGAAGCATAAGCACACGAAAGAATTCCGAATTCGGAATTCGGAATTCGGAATGCCACCCATCCTCCGCTTCCGGGGGCGGGTCGTTGGGAAATCCGAAATCCGAAATCCGAAATCCGAAATCCGAAATTCCCCGGGCAAGTAGATCGGAATTTCTAATTCCTAATTCCTAATTCCTAATTTTTTCTAACCTTCATCAAGACTGCGGTGATACTCGCGTTCCCAGGTGCTCCACCACTCAGTCTCGATGCCGCCACAGGTTTCTCCAAAAGCCGAGCAGGCGATGCAGCCATCGCCGCGGACAACCTCGGGGTCGTCGAGAGGCGGGAATCGCTCAGTGAGCGATTCACCAATCTGACGTGCAGCCACTTCCTCGCCGGTCGGCGCGCGGCCCTCGAGCCGGGTCACGCCATTGCGTCGTAACCGTTCAGAAGACTCGGGGAAGAGGACGCTGTCCTCCTTGTCGACATGCTCCCAGAGGTGATGTGCCAGCCGCTTGGCGGCACCGGCCAATCTGACCCGGTTTCCGCCGGCTTCCTCGAGCTCATCAACCAGAGTCGCCGTCGTGCGGTGGTCCGCCTCGATCGACGGCAGCGGCCCTCGGTCCGCCGGCACCTCCGCCCGCTCGACCAGAACCGGGAAAAGTGTTTGTTCTTCCCTTTCGTGGTGATAGCCAGCGACAAAGACCCTGAAGAAGGACACAAAATCGACGATATCTTCCTCCGAGAATTCACCGCCATCTGCGAGTTCGGCGAAGTGGATCAGCGATCCGGCCACCCGGTCGACCAGCAAATGCTCGGCTTTGAACTCTTCGAAGAGTCGCATCAATCGACGGCTGGAGTGACCACGCCGGCATCGCCGGGGCCCCGCGGGTCCTGCGCCGCCTGAAACTCTCCGCCGACCATGCCCCGGACCGAGTGGGTCTCTCCAAGCCTGAGGACCGTGCGCAGCTCGTGGCCTCGTCGCTCGAGCGCCCTGGCGGTCTCAGGCGAAAGCGCGTCTGGTTCAACGCGGAACATATCCGGCATCCACTGATGGTGGACGCGCGCACGATCTACAGCAGCCTGTAAACCGTCCCCATCGACAATCAGGTTGAGCAGAACCTGCGCGGTCGCGGTCGGAATCGTCGACCCTCCGGGTGAACCGGTCACGATCACCTGCTGACCACGCCACGCTACGGTAGGCGTCATCGAGGACAGCATGCGCTTGCCCGGTCCGACTGAGTTGGCCTCGCCCTGAATCAACCCATAGAGATTTGGCCGGCCAGGTGCGGTCGCGAAGTCGTCCATCTCGTTGTTGAGAAGAAAACCGGCGCCCGGCACGAGCAGGCCGCACCCGAACGAACCGTTGAGGGTCGTGGTCAACGAAACCGCGTTGCCCTCGCCATCCATGACCGACAGGTGGGTCGTCTCTTCGGGTTCCGGCACAAGGTCAGGCGACCATTTTCGAACCCGGTCAGATGGCGTTGCTTTGGCGATCTTGATCCTTTCAGCACGAAAATCAAGCCAATCCGGGTCCAGCAATTGTGTCGCATTCGCCAGACTGGTTCGAGGGTCTCCGAGCAGGACACGATCGGCATATGCTCGGCGCAAGACTTCAGCCAGAAGGTGATAGCGGTCAGCGCCGAAGCGGAGATATTTTTTCCACTCGAGTCGCTCGAGCAGACCGCAAGTCTGACCGAGGATGATCCCCCCGGACGATGGCAGCGGCATCGAAGCCACCTGCCAGCCAAACGCCTTGAAGCGCACCGGCTCCCTCCACACCGGGCGATAGGAAGCGAGATCGGCCGCACGAATCACACCGCCGTGGCGGCGCACCGCAAGTTCGACTGCCGCAGCGATCGGGCCCTCGGTGATCGCCGGCGCACCCTTCAACGCATAGGCTTCCAAGGTCGCCGCCAGTTCGGGTAACCGCATCGTGCTGCCGGCGG
>Ga0316197_10000356_pt1 | contig 32606 bp, 12 predicted proteins | sample OudBiesiAoxic_MG_FD_204939 | JGI IMG/M metagenome (GOLD analysis project Ga0316197, IMG submission 204939) | Coastal sediment microbial communities from Oude Bieten Haven, Netherlands - site A oxic | ecosystem: Environmental > Aquatic > Marine > Coastal > Sediment | place: Netherlands... | reverse complement strand
GCGTGGAAAGACTTCCTCGCCCACCCGGATTGGCTGACGTTGAAAGAGGACGAACGATTCAAGGACACCGTCTCGAAGATCCACAGCCGCTTCGTCAAGGCGACCGACTACTCGCAGATCCAGTAGGTGCAGACGAGAGTCGGGCTTCTGGCTCGCCAATGACCGGCCTTTTTCGGGCAGACTTTGTCGGCTGTCCGGGCTAGGCTGCGTTTAGATGTCCCCCCCCCGACACCGATTCCGGCTAGCGTTTCTCGCCCTAGCCTCAGCTGCGTGTGGCTTGTCCTGCCACGCGTCACCGGACAGTGTCGTGACCTTCAATGAGGTTCACTACCATCCGGCGGATGCTCTCGTCGAGACCGAGTGGATCGAACTGCACAACCAGATGGCGGTGCGCGTCGACCTCTCGGCTTGGCAGATTACCGGGGGCGTCAATTTCACTTTTGCCGAGGGGACAACTATCGAAGCGGGTGCCTTCATCCTCGTCGCCGCGAACCCCGGACAGCTCGCAGGCGCCAGCGGCCCATGGGTCGGTAGCTTGAACAATGGCGGCGAACAGATCCGCCTGCGGACACGCCATGGCCGCGTGATGGACGAATTGGCCTATGCGGACTCAGGCCGCTGGCCAGTCGGATCCGATGGCTCGGGAGCGACGCTCGCCAAACGGCATCCCGAGGCGGCGAGCCTCCCTGCGGGGAGTTGGCGCCCTAGCGTCCAGGCTGGCGGCACGCCCGGCGGACACAATTTTCCGCTCGGCGGAGATAGCCCGCAGGTGCAGGTGATCGAGCCGGGCGGTGACTGGCGCTACGAAGCGTCCGGCAGTGATCTCGGCGACGCGTGGCGCGGGCTCACCTACGACGACTCGACCTGGGAGGTCGGCGCCGCGGGCTTTGCCGCTGCGCTGGTGCAGAACCCAAGTTTCGAGGCCGAGACATTCACCAACAATCCCGGCACCATCAGCACCAACGCGGCGATCAGCGCGTGGCAAGCATTTGAGAACGGCTCTCCAGGCGCGGAGGGCTTCATCGGCATCAACAGCCCCGGCGGCGTCGAAGTATTTTCGAACAATGGTCTAGTCCCCGATGGTGCGAATGTCGCCTTCATCCGTGGCGGCCCACGCTCGCTCAGACAGGAGGTGAGCGGGTTTGTCCCCGGAGAACGTTACAGCGTGCGCTATCGCGAGAATGGTCGCGCCCCAACCACGCCGATCGCCGAGGTCACGCTCGGTGGCGAAGTGATCGTCGCGGCGCACCCGGTGGGCCACGTCGAGAATGACGGGCAGTTCACCCAGCGCTACCACCACATGATCAGCGACGTGTTCACCGCAAGCGCTACCAGCCACAGCCTGGAGATTGCCAACCGCGCCGATATCGGCCAGTCGCTTTTGATCGATGCTGTCCGGATCGATACGGTCGAGCTGCACGACACCTTCAGCAGCGGCACCAACCTCCACGGCCGCGCCGCCGAATTCAGCCCGCCGGGAGCCGTTTGGGAGAGCAGCAGCCCTGGAAACACGCTGATCCAAGCCGGGGCCATGGCGAAATCCGGTTCCGGCAATGCGACTGTAGCGGTGCCGCTCACCCCAGCGAGCAACGCGACGCTCACTCTCCGCACCCGGCTCAATCCCGGCGCGGGCACGACCAGCAAATGGGGTGCGATCGGGTTCTCGAGTTCAAGCGGGAGCGCCTCGCTCGACAGCGCTGGCGTGCTGTGGGTCCTGCTGCAGGAAGACGGCTCGGTGGTGCTCGAGGCGAACGAGGCCGGCGGCACCGGCGTCCTCGGCGTCTCGTCTCCCGGTTCTGCACCAGTCTACCCATTCAATCAAAACGACTTCAACGACATCGCCCTGATCTGGGATCGCGAATCGAACACGGCCAGCGTCGTCCTCAATGGGGTGACGGTATTCAACTCCGTCGGGCTCGACAGCAACTCCGGTGGTAACGATGGCAGGTTCGCCCCGGCGGTCAATTCGGTCGCCGCCAGCTTCACCACGAGTGGGGCGTCGTTGGACGACTTCGCGCTCGCCGAACAGTCAGAACCAAACACGGCGCTGCCGTTTCAAGCGGGGACGACGGCGAGCTATTTCCGCCGCGCATTTGAATTTTCTGGCGACCCGGCGAAGGCCACACTCATCCTCTCGCTCGCTGCGGCCGACGGTGCTCTGGTCTGGCTCAATGGGCAGGAGCTAATGCGCGCCAACCTCCCCGCCGGAATGATCGATGCGAACACCCCGGCGCTCTCAGTCGCCGGTGTCGATGATTCGTTTGTCCTGCCCGGATCGCTACTCACATCAGGAATGAATGTCCTCGCCGTCGAAGTCCACCCCGCCGCGGGTCGCAGCGGCAGCGAGTTCGACTCATCCCTGGTGATCGTTGCCCCGCTCGCCTCGCCGGATGATCTGCCGACGATCCAATTGAACGAGATCGCAGCGGCCGGGGGTGATGGCTTCTTTGTCGAACTCAAGAATACCGGACAGTCCGACATCGGCCTCGGGGGATTGCGGCTCGAGGTCGCCGGTTCGACGGATGCAATCGTCCCCCTCCCAGCGACGACCCTCGCGGCCGGGCGTGTCATCTCAATTGATCCGGGCTTCGTCGCTGCGGATGAGGATCGGCTATTCATCAAGACGACCGGCGGCGCCCTCGTCGATGCTGCCCGCGTCAAGAACCGTTTGCGCGGACGTCTCGGCGAGGCCTGGCAGTACCCGAGCGCGGCCACCCCCGGTGCCGAAAACCAGTTCATCATCCCGGACACCATCGTCATCAACGAGATCATGTACCACCAAGCTCCGACCTACCCGGATCCGGTGAACGACATCCGGTATCGGGAAAACACCAGCGAGTGGATCGAATTGTTCAACCGTGGGGGCGAAACGATCGACCTCTCCGGGTGGAAACTGCGTGACGCTATCAGTTACGAGTTCCCGCCGGACACCGAATTGGGCGCCGGCGGTTTCCTGGTCATCGGTGGTGATGAATTCTCCGGCACGCTCAACAACCGCGGCGAGCGCATCGAGCTGCGGGATGCCAACGATAACACCGCCGATCAGCTCACCTACCGCGAGGGCGGACGGTGGCCAGCGCTCGCGGACGGTGGTGGCGCGAGCTTGGAGCTGATCGACCCCGACTCCGACAACGGCATCCCTGAATCTTGGGATGCCAGCGACGACAGCAGCGCCGCCAGCTGGCAGAGCTTCTCCTATTCCGGGCTGGGCAGAGAACCCGAAGGCAACAACAACCCCCGCTTCTTCAACGAGTTCCTCATCGGCCTGTTAGACGGCGGCGAAATTCTCATCGATGACATCAGCGTGGTCGAGAATCCGGCCGGCGCGGCGATCGAACTCGTGCAGAACGGTAGGTTCGAAGGCGACACCATCGGCGAACAACCCGACAAGTGGCGCATCCTCGGAACGCACCTCGAGAGCCGTGTCGTCGCCGATCCTGATGGCGGCGGCAAAGTGCTTGCTCTGAGGGCCACCGGTAGGCTCGAACACAGCTACAACCTCGCCTCGACCACCTTCGACAACAACCGAGCCACCAACAACAACGCGACCTACCGGATCTCGTTCCGCGCGCGCTGGGTCGAGGGCTCACCTCAACTGAACACGCGACTCTATTTCAACCGGCTGGCGCGCACCCACATCGTGTCCCAAGGGGCAGCGCAACACGGGACTCCCGGCGCCGCGAACTCCGTCGCAATCGAGAACGCGGGACCAGCCTTCAGTGGTTTCGCCCACTCTCCCCTCGTCCCATCGCCTAGCGACCCCATCCGCATCGCGACGATTGCGACCGATCCCGATGGAGTCGCTTCGGCGCAGCTGATCTACCGCAACGCCAACGGCGATCAAGCCTGGTCGACCGTCACGATGAGCGGTGACGACGCAGGGGAATTCGTCGGACTCATCCCGCCGTTTCCCGCACGCAGCGTCGTCGAATTCTACGTGCGCGCCGAAGACGGGATCGGTGCCACCGCGACTTTCCCCCGCGGGGGTGCCAGCTCAGCCGCCCTCCTGCGAATCGGCGACGGCAGCGAGCTCGATCGCCCGATCCAGACGCTGCGCCTCATCATGGATCCGGACGATGCGGCGTTCATGCACACCGCCCACCACACGCCCAGCAACTACCGCCATCGCGCGACCGTCATCTACAATGACCGCGAAGTCTTCTACGGCTGCGGCGTGCGGCTACGCGGATCGTCCTACGGCCGTCGCGGCGGGCGGGTGGGATGGAACGTAAAGTTCCCCGACGACCAGCTGTTCCGCGGCGTCCACGGCACGATCGCCATCGACGGCGGCTACTCGGTGCCGGTCGGCCAAGGCAATGGCTGGGTGGATGTCGGACCCGGTGTCGCCACCAACGAACTCGTCTACAACCAGATGGCACACCGCGCCGGCGGTGTCCCCTCGACCTTCGACGACGTCGCCTTCATCGACGCACCGCTCGCTGGCGATACGAAACTGGCGCAGTTGAAGATGGCACGCTTCGGCAACATCTTCCTCGAATCCGAGCTCGGCAGCGACCAGGGCGAACGCTTCAAATTCGAACTCATCTACCACCCGCGCGGGACGATCGGCGGCAATCCCGAGGGTCTCAAGAACGTCTACAACGCCGTCCTCGGGGTCGATATCCGCGAGATGGGCAGCACTGCCGAGGCCTACCGCCACAACTACTGGGTGCAGAACCACGCCGACCGTGACGACTACTCGCGCATCGCCGACATGGGACGCGCGATGGATTCTTCGCAGGCGGATCTCAAGTCGGCGACCGACGCCGTGCTCGACATCGACAACTGGATGCGGGTGCTCGCCTACCAGGCACTCACCGGCACGGCGGACACCTACAACAACGGGCTCGCGCACAACCTGCTCTTCTACGTCCGCCCCGACGCTGGGCGCAAGGTCATGATCTTCCCCTGGGATGTCGACCACGCCTTCTACTACTCCCCGACCCAATCGATCTACGGGCGCGCCAGCCACCGCGCGAGCGACGTCGTGGACATCGCGCAGAACAACCGCAGCTATTGCGGCCACCTCCTGCACCTGTGCAATACCGGCTTCAACCCGAGCTACATCGCCGAGTGGGTCTCGCACTACAACCAGGTTGCCGAGCTGCCGATCGCCGGGCACTACACACAGTGGATCACCGATCGGCGCAACCACGTGCTCGCCCGGCTCAACTCTGAACACCCGCCGGTGGAGTTCCACATCACGACGAACGGCGGTAACGATTTCTCGGTCGCAACTCCGGCTGCCCAGATCCGCGGTGACGGCTGGATCGACGTCCGCGACATCGTCCTGGCGCGCAGCGGCGAGCCGCTCTCGGTCACCTGGCTCGACGCGAACACTTGGCAAGTCGCCGTCCCCCTGCTGAGCGGCGAAAACCTCATCGGACTCAGCGCCACTGACCACGACGGCAACGAGGTCGGCAGCGATACGATCACCGTCACGAATACTGGCAGCCTCGAGCCCGCCTCGGCGGGGAACCTCGTCATCAGCGAGATCATGTATCACCCGGCAGATACTGGTGCGGCGGAGATCGCCGCCGGCTTCAGCGACGCCGACGAGTTCGAGTTCATCGAACTGCGCAACATCGGCAGCCGAACGATCGAGCTAGGCGGCGCCGCTTTCAGCAATGGGATCCCCTACACATTCTCCAACACCCAACTCCTACCCGGGGCAGCCACCCTGCTCGTCCGCAACCAGGCCGCCTTCGAACTCCGCTACGGCCCCGGCGCAGCGATCGCCGGGGAGTACGGTGACCCGGACGATATCAGCGGCGACGGCGGCCCGAAGCTCTCCAACAGCGGCGAGCGGCTGCGGGTGCACGACAGCGGCGGCAACACCATCCGCGACTTCAGCTACGACGACAGCCCGCCATGGCCAGAAGAGGCCGACGGCAGCGGCCAATCACTTACATTAATTCAACCAACAGCGAACCCGGACCACGCCCTCGCCAGCAGCTGGCGCGCGAGCATCGCGGCCGGCGGCTCCCCCGGCGCGAGCGACTCAAGCACTTTGGAAGGCTGGCTCGCGGACAACGGCCTGGTAGACCCGAACGGCGATCCCGATGGCGACGGGCTCAGCCATTTTGCCACCTATGCGATGGGCATCGACCTAGCTGGGCTCGATGCGCTGCCGCAGGCGAGCGTCGATCGTTCGGGTCATCTCGTCCTGTCGGTCCTGCAACGCAGCGCCGCAGATGATGTCACCTTCACCCCCGAGATCTCCACCGACCTGCGCGACTGGCAGAGTGACCCTGGCGATGGCAGTCTGATCGAACTCAGCGGGATCAGCTCCTCGCCAGACGGCACCCGCGAGCTGCAATTCCGCAGCCGCATCACCAGCCCGCCAGGCACCAAGCTCTACATGCGGGTACAGATCGAAACCGCCAGCAGGCGATAGGAACCTGGCGGACTTAGCCCTCCGGGCAAGAATCGTTTTGCTCCGACGCTCAAACTAATTCCGGAAGGCACCTGACAGAAGCTTTTCTTATCGACAGTAGGCGGCCGATTTCCTACGATCCGTCAATGAAACTCCCCTTTGCTGCGGCACTCCCCCTGGTCGTCGCCCTGTCCGTCTCCGAGCGCCCTCTGCACGCCGCCACCCTCAGCGTCGACCTTCTCCCCGTCACACAGATTCTCGATGGCTTCAATGACGGGATCGACACCACCACCAATTTCTCCAATGCTGCCCCGGCCGGTGAGGCTGACGGCGTCGTTTCGGTAACGGTAGCGCAGGCCGCCCCCGACCCGCAGTTCCAGGTTCTCACCCCCGCCCAGATCGCTCCATTCAACGTGGATGATTACCCGTTCTTCCGCGTCCACAGCCGCGGCGTCGGCGGCAGCGGACAGATCTTCCCTCTCCCGCCGAATGGCGCGACCGTCGTCGATCTTGGAAATGGGGATGCTTTCGCCGAGTCGCGCCTGACCTTCATCGTCCCGGGTCCCGACGGCGCCGGCTTGCGGATCGATCCAATCGGAGCCGGCACCGATGTTAGCGAAACCTTCGACTACGATTACATCCAGCTCGACCAGTACCCGACGATCTCGCTCGGCGAATTCGACCGCGACGGTGGGCTCGATGGCTGGGCGGCGAACGGTGGGTTCCCATCCCCGACGGTGAGCGCTGCGACCAGCGCAATCACTGCGACGACGGCCAGCAACGACCCGCAGATCGTCCGCGCCGGACTCTCGGTCGACACCAGTCTCTACAGCGTGGTCGAAATCCGCCTCGCAGTCGATCCGCTATCGACCTCGCGCTTTGAATTCTTCTGGGGGACTGACCTGTTCCCGGGACCAGCGGGTGGGCAGAGCATCGCCATCACGGATGAGCTGGTGCGCGATGGTGAGTTCCATACCTACCGTTTCGACATGAGCGACGAGCCAGCGTGGAGCGGTAGTCTCAATCTTCTCCGCATCGACCCACTTGCCGACGCCGACGCTGCCGACGGACGCACCTTCTCGCTCGACTATGTGCGCTTGATTTCCGGCGCAGGCACGATCGATTCAGATGGTGACGGCTTGCCGGACAATGTCGAAACCGAGACATTCGAGTTCGTCGGGCTGCGCGACACCGGGTCGGATCCATTCGAGGCTGACACCGACCTGGACGGCTTCGACGATGGCGTCGAGATCCTAGCAGGCACCAACCCGGTGGACAACCAGAGTTTCCCTACCGGATCCATCACCGGCTACACGGTCTCGCCGGCAGTCTATCCGATCGATCAGACGATCATACCAAACTTTCCGATCATCATCGGGAGCAACCTGCTCAGCACCTCGATCACGCCAGCCCTACCCGCCGGATTGGAGATCGACGACGAGATCGGGGAGATCCGCGGGACGCCCACCGAGATCAGCCCGGCGACGGTCTATACGATCACCGGGATTTTCATCAGCGGCGCGACCGACACCTTCGACCTGACCCTAGAGGTGAGCAATCCGCGCATCCTCGGCTACTCTTCAAGCCCTGCGGCCTATGACCGCAACACCCCGATCACCCCCAACTCGCCGGTGCTACTCGGCGCAGCTCCGGTGTCCTACTCCGTCAGCCCAGATCTTCCCGAGGGGCTCAATCTGGACACGGTAAGCGGCGAGATCAGCGGCACTCCGCTGGGGTTCGGCGGGCCGGATGACTACACGATTACCGGATTCTACAACAACGCACCAGACTCGAGTTTCGTGCTTTCGATCCGGGTCAACGGCGCCCCGATTCTCACCGTCGACCCCGGGGATCCGATCAGCGAGTTCGCGCCGATCGGCGAATTCAACACCGACGGCGATTTCGAGGGGTGGGCGGTCGGTGGCCGGGGCGAACCGCATTCGGCCTCTGTCTCCGGAGGCCTGGCGACCTATGCTACCAATCCGATCCAGTTCCCAGATCCTGGTGGCGGGGATGATCCACAGTTTACGAAAGGCGCCCTCGGGCTGAGCACGGCCGGCGGCGCACATACCGTCCTCGAGGTCCGCCTGCGCCAGAACCAGAGCCCGCCCCAGGGAGTCCAAGTTTTCTGGGGTGACGCCAGTGGCGGGCCGTCCCCACAGAACAGCTTCATCATCCCCCCCGACCAGATCCCGGACGACAACGATTTCCACGTGTTCCAGATCGCCATGGACGGAGTGTTCGTAGGCGACCTCAATCTGCTCAGGCTCGACCCCGGAAACATCGCCAACACCACCTTCGACTTCGACTACATCCGGGTTGGCAGCTTCTCGTTGCCAGATCCGCCACGCATCACCGAGATCGAATTCAACTTCCTCGATGAGATCGAGATCACCTGGACCTCACAGGAGGGGAGGACCTACGATCTCGATGCCTCGGCCGACCTAAAGGCTTGGGCGCCGCTGAATTCCGAACCGATCGCCGCCTCACCCGGAGTCGACACCACCACCTTCACCGATGTGACCTCGCCGGGGCTCATCCGGCGCTACTACCGCGTCATCGAACTAGCGCCGTAGGCCGGGGTGCAGACACTCCTGTATGACGAGCAGCGCCGACAATACCAGATAAAAATTACTTCCGCATGCGCAGTGAGTCATCGCTTGACCCAGATGTGCTTTCGTGAAAGAACGAGACCCCACAATGAAACGATTACCAACTATCTGCACCGCCCTGAGCGCATCCCTAGCCACCGGAGCAGGCGCCTTTACCCTCAGCGTCGATCCAGGCTCCACATCGATCGCCTTCGATCAGTTCAACGACGGGATCAGCACCGCGACCAATTTCAACAATATGGCCGATGGGGGAGAAGCCGGTGGAGTCTCCTCGGCCACCATGCCCGCTGGCGCAGCGGATCCGCAGTTCCAATACCCGACACCTGGCGGCTCGTTCGACCCGGTCGTCTACCCTTACATGCGCGTGCAATCGCAAGGCTCAGTCGGCGGGCCGAGCCAAGTGTTCCCACTCCCTGCCAATGGGGCGACAGTTCTCAACTACACCACCAGCGCAAGCTTCACGGAAGCCCAGCTGCAGTTCGCCCAACCGCTAAACGGTAGCGGCCTGCGCATCGACCCGCTCGGGGGTGGCACCGCCACGACCGAAACTTTCGGCTATGACTACATCATGCTCGACCGTTTCCAGACGATCGGGCTCGGCGAGTTCGACCGCGACGGAGGGCTCGATGGGTGGGTCCCAAGCGCAAACGGCCATCTGAGCAACATTTCGGTCAGTGCTGCGACCAGCAGCTTCATCGCCACCACCGCTGGCAATGATCCGATCATTCAGAGGGGCGGCCTCAGTATCGACACCAACGTCTTCCAATTTCTCGAAATCAGCCTCGCGGTTGATCCCGCCTCAAGCTCGCGCTTCGAATTTTTCTGGGGGACCGACTCCTTCCCCGGCCCCGCTGGAGGCCAGAGCATCGCGATCACCGACGAGCTCATCCGCGATGGGAACCTCCACAGCTACCGCTTCGACATGAGCGATGAGGCTCGCTGGGATGGGAATCTCAACCTCCTGCGCCTCGACCTCCTCGCCGATGCCGATGCGCAAGCAGGCCGCAGTGTCGAGGTCGGCTACGTGCGCCTGATGGCACAAGTCCCCGAGCCATCAGGAACGATGCTGCTACTCGCCGGGCTAGCCGCTGGCGCACTCGTGAGACGCCGCTAACAGGATCCCTCGACATCTAGGGAGATGTGAGGCAAGCCCGGGCCAGAGTGGAGGAAATCTACTGGCGCCAGGGAGGGACACCCCCTACCCTGCGCGCCTATGTCCGTCCGACTCATTCTTTGCCTCGCCATTGTTTCCTCCGCCCTCGCCCAGGGCGAGGAACCTACCCTCATCGAGATCCACACGCTGCGTGGGCAGATGAAGTACGACGTGGAGGAATTCCAGGTCGAGCCCGGCGCGCAAGTCCGCCTGGTGCTGCACAACGACGACGACATGCACCACAACTTGCTGATCTGCAAGCCGGGCAAAGGGAACGAGCAGGAGGTCGCGAAGAAGGCTTGGGATCTCGGCGGAGACGGCTTCGACAAGCACTGGATCCCGGAACACCCGGACATCCTGTTCGCCAGCCGGATGGCGGATCCGAAGCAGTCGGTGACCTTGGAATTCACCGCCCCAAAGGAACCCGGAATCTACCCCTACGTGTGCACATTGCCAGGGCACTCGATGCTCATGAACGGCGAGATGCTCGTCGGGAGTGGTGGCACCCCTGGAGGCAAGAACGGGCTCAGCGAACTGACGTTCACACTCTACAAAGGCAGCTGGAAAAAACTTCCGGACTTCTCAAAGCTCGAACCTGTCGCCACCGACCACGTCCGCGGCGGCCTGATCACACTCAAGGTCGCAAAGAAGCTGAAAAACCAATTCGGTGTCGTCTTCAACGGCAAACTCGAGGCCCCGGCAGATGGCAAGTATGCGTTCAATATCAGTTCGGATGACGGCTCGCGCCTGAAGATCGACGGCGAAGATGTGATCGACCACGACGGCATCCACGCGAACAGCAGCAAACGCGGCTCGGTCGAACTGAAGCAGGGAGTCCACGACATCGAGGTGCAATACTTCGAGGGTGGCGGACAGCAGGAGCTCGCCCTCAACTGGTCGGGTCCTGGATTCAAAGACCTCCCACTCTCGAGCGGAGCAGCCGCGAAAAAGAATAGCACACCATCAGGAATCCCGATCCTCCCACCGGATGGCGAAGCCGTCATCTACCGCAACTTCATCGAGGGTGCCGGAGCGCGCGCGATCGGCGTCGGCTACCCGATGCAGCGAAACATTGCCTACGATGCCGACCAGATGCGGCTGGCGCTGGTCTGGCAGGGGGCATTCATCGACGCCGCCCGCCACTGGAACGGTCGCGGCCAAGGTTTCCAGCCCCCGCTCGGCTACAATGTTTACCAGTGCGTGGAGGGCGTCCCCTTCGCCCACCTGGACAGCAACGACAGCCCGTGGCCAGACACCGCCCGCAAGACCAGCCAGCAACGGCCAGACAACGGCTACATCTTCAAAGGCTACCGCCTCGACGAGCAGCGCTTCCCAGAGTTCCGCTACCTCTTCGAGGGCAAGCCGGTGACCGATTTCTGCCTGCCGATCGTCCCGGGCGGGGCCGCCGAAGCTCGCCTGGTCCGGACCATCCGCATCGGCGGCAGCGCCGACGACCTTTACTTTCGCGCCGCCAGCGGCAACACCATCGAGCAGAATGCCAAGGGGGAGTTCGTGATCGACGGCGGCGAGGCACGGATGCTCCTCGAATGTGAGGGCGCTGAGCCGATCGTCCGCAACTCGGGCGGCAAGAAAGAACTGCTGATCCGCGTCCCGTTCCGAGATGGCAAGGCCGCCGTCGTACAATCCTTCCTGTTCACGCACTAGAGCCGCGGCATCACTGCCCCGAAACAAACTCTACAACCCGACCCCGAAACTTCTCCTGATCATGAAAATCTCAGCAAGTACCCTCGTGCTCCTCGCCCTCGCCACCCCGCTCCACGCCGAAGACGCCCCAAGCGAGAATGATTACTACACCATCACCGACCTCCCCGCGCCGGAGGGCGTCGTCCTCGAGGCCGGCTCGATCGAGATCCTACCCGACAATCTCATCGCTGTCTCGAGTCGCCGTGGCGAGATCTACACGATCGCCAACGCCTACAAGGGCTCGTCCGACGAGCCAAAGTGGCAACTCTACGCGCAGGGCCTACACGAGGTGCTCGGCCTCTCGTATTTCAATGGCGCTCTCCACGCCACCCAGCGCCCAGAGATCACGCGGCTCAAAGACACCGACGGGGACGGGCGCGCCGACATCTTCGAGACCGTCAGCGACGCCTGGGGGATCAACGGCGACTACCACGAATACAACTTCGGCTCGCGGGCAGACAAGGACGGCAACATCTGGAACGTCCTCTGCCTGACCGGCTCCGGCGGCGCCTCATCGGACTTCCGCGGCTGGAGCATGCGCATCACGCCGGAAGGCGAGATGATCCCCACCTGCAGCGGCATCCGCTCACCGGGAGGGATCGGCGAGAACCACCTCGGCGACATGTTCTACTGCGACAACCAGGGGCCGTGGAACGGCTCGAGCTCGCTGAAACACCTCAAGCCTGGCGGCTTCATGGGCAACCCGACCGGCAACAAATACTTCGAACTCACCGACGCCATCGGCGCACGCCCGGTGGAACCGAATAGCGGCGGCCGCATCGTCACCGAGCGCGACCGCGTCAAGGAACTCGTCCCGCCCGCCTGCGTCCTGCCGCACGGCGCGATGGGGCAGTCGCCAGCCGGCATCGCCTGCGACGTGAGCGGCGGCAAGTTCGGGCCGTTCGAGAACCAGCTGTTCATCGCCGAGCAGACCAAGTCTACCATCCAGCGCGTGTTCTTGGAGAAGGTGAATGGCGTCTACCAGGGTGCCTGCTTCCCGTTCCGCGCCGGCTTCGGCTCCGGCAACGTCTCGGTGCGCTTCGCTCCCGACGGATCGCTCTTCACCGGCGGCACCAACCGCGGCTGGGGCTCGGTGGGGAGGAAAAGCTACTCCCTAGAGCGCATCGACTGGACCGGCAAGGTCCCCTTCGAGATCCTCGAGATGCGGGTCGCCAAAGACGGCTTCATCCTGACATTTACCCAAGAGATCGACGCCAAATCTGCCGCCGCACCCACCTCCTACGACATGGATTGCTACACCTATATCTACCAGTCGAGCTACGGCAGCCCGGTGGTCGACAAGACCAACCCAAGCATCACCAGCGCAACGGTCGCCCCAGACAAGAAGTCAGTCCATCTCAAGATCGATGGCATGGTCATAGGCAATGTCCATGAGCTGAAGCTCCCAGGCCTAAGAAACGCTGACGGCCAGTCACTCTTGCACCAGGTCGCTTACTACACGCTCAACGAGATCCCCAACTAGGCCACCCGCTAGATCAGCTCGGCGATCGGCGCGCCGCGGTCGACGAGGTATTGCGGACGACCAGTCGGATCGGTCACCGTGATCGACCGCGCGTCGATGCCGAGTTTGTGGTAGAGCGTGGCGATGACATCCTGGTAGTGCACCGGCCGCTCGATCGCCTCCGCCGCATTGCGGTCGGTCGCTCCGATCACCTGGCCACCGGGCATGCCGCCGCCCGCCATGATCCCCATGGCGACCTTCGGCCAATGGTCGCGCCCACCGTCTTTGTTCACCTGCGGGGATCGCCCGAACTCGCCCCACGCCACGACCGTCACCTCATCGAGCATGCCGCGCTCGTCGAGGTCGGTGATCAGCGCGTGGAGCGCGTGGTCGACGATGGGACCGAGGTGACGCATCCGTGCAGCATTTTTCTGGTGGGTGTCAAAATCAGAGATACTGACACTCACACACCGGACACCGGCCTCGACCAGGCGCCGGGCGAGCAGCAGCTTGCGGGCGGCCTGCGGCCCCTCGCTGGTGTAGGAGGCGAGCCGATCAGAAACTCGTGGAGTGTAGCGCTCGAGCACTTTTGGATCCTCCCTCTCGAGATCCATGGCGGCGGAGATCCGCCCGGAGGTGAGGATGCTGTAGGCCTGCTGGGTGAACTGGTCGAGCGCGTCCATGTTGCCGGCGGAGTCGAGGGCGCGCGGCAGCTGGTCGAGCGAGGCGAGCAGCTCGAGCCGCTGGTCGAGGCGCCCGACCGGCATGCCATCGAGTAGTTCGAGCCGTGTCGAGTGACCGGGCCCGAGCTTGGCGAGTTCGACCTTCATCCCATCCTCGAGCTCGCGCTGGAACAGGTGCGAGATGTCTGGCCGGAACGCGTTGTAGGCGGGTCCGAGGAAGCCGGGACGTCCCGAATTGCGCGCCAGTGGCCGCCCTTGCATCAGGTCGACGAAGGCCGGCACCTCGTCCTGCGGTGTGCCGAGAAGCTTGTTGACGACACATCCCATCGCCGGGCGCCCGCCGATCGATTGCAGGTCTTTCTCGCTGAAGCCGGACATGCACTGGAAGGCGTCGTGCTTGCCCTCCGCACCGACCAGGGAGCGGATGAAAACCGCCTTGTCCGCAATCGATGCCATCTTCGGCATCAGCTCGGTGAGGTGAAACCCTGGGATGCGCGTGGGAATCGGCGCAAACTCGCCACGCACCTCAGCAGACGCCTCAGGTTTGGGATCGATCAGATCCATCTGCGGAGGACCACCATCGAGGTGGATGTTGATGATCGCACGGCGCGATGAACCAATACCGGCACCGCCCTCGGCGCGCAACAGGTCTGCGAAGCTCAAGCCGCCGAAGCCCATCGCCCCCGCTTTCAGGAAGCTGCGCCGCGAGACACCGTCGCAACGGCGACGTCCTGCAGATCCTGCTGAAACCGTGAGCATGTGGTAGTCTACCGCATCGCGGGCAGGCGTCCAGCCTGCAAAGCGGACAATAATTGACGGTGGAGCCCCCACCCACTCTGGCCTACTGATACCGTCCGAAGATATGACCTGGGATCTCATCACGATTGGCGGCGGTGCCGCCGGATTCTTCGGCGCGATCACGCATGCCGAGAACGGCGGCGGGTCGACCTTGATCCTGGAGAAGACCGCGAACCTGCTCGGCAAGGTCAAGATCTCCGGCGGCGGGCGCTGCAATGTGACGCACGCATGCCCCGGGCCGAAAGAACTGAGCAAGAACTACCCGCGCGGCGAAAAGTCGCTCATCGGGCCGCTGCACCGCTGGGGGGTCGAGGACACGATCGACTGGTTCACCTCGCACGGCGTCGATCTCAAGACCGAGCCGGACGGGCGCATGTTCCCGGTGAGCGATCGCTCGCAGACGATCATCGATTGCTTAAGTAAGGCTGCACAGCAGGCAGGGATCGAAATCCGCACACGTTGCGGCGTGAGATCGATCAGGGAAAAGAACCATGTCTTCGAGATCGAAACCGAGGAGGGCGAGCCCCTCCGGGCGCGACGGATCTTGCTCGCAACTGGCGGCACGCGACTGGCCGCCGGGGCACGGCTGGCCGAACAGCTCGGCCACACTCTCGAGCCAGCAGTGCCCTCCCTATTCACATTCAGAATCCGCGATCCTCGCCTCGACGGATTGTCTGGGATCTCGGTCGCGGAAACCGCCTGCAAGATCGTCGGGAGCAAATTGGAATCATCTGGACCGTTGTTGATCACCCACTGGGGCGTGAGTGGACCAGGCATCCTCCGGCTCTCGGCCTGGGGCGCCCGGGAGCTGGCGGCGCGCGACTACCGCTTTGTCCTGCGCGTCAACTGGCTTCCAGGCATCGACGTGCACGCGGAGCTAAAACGCTGCCGCGATGGTTCCGGCAAGCGCCAGGTCGCAGCCCGATCGCCGTTTCCAGCCATCCCAAAACGCCTCTGGGCTCGCCTGGCTGACGCAGCTGGGATCGGGGGTGAGCAGACCTGGGCGCGGCTGGAAAAATCCGCGCGCCTCTGCCTGGCCAAGCAGCTTGCAGATGCGGAGTTTCAGGTCGATGGCAAAAGCACGAACAAGGAGGAGTTCGTCACCTGCGGCGGCGTGCGCCTGACTGACATCGATCTCAAGACGATGGGGAGCAAGATCTGCCCCGGGCTCTACTTCGCGGGTGAAGTGATCGATGTGGACGGCATCACCGGCGGATTCAATTTCCAGAACGCTTGGACTAGCGGACGGATCGCCGGTCTGGCGATCGCCTCCGGGGCAGAGGATCACCGGCCTAGCTAGGTCGCAGCGCCGAGAAAGCGAGACAGTGCCTCGAGCCGCGTCGCGGTCTCGCGCTTGAGCATCGCCAACATGATCGGTTCGAGCAGCCATCGCAACGGGCGGGGCTTCGCCGCAAAACGAAACTGATAGGTGGCCGTCGAACCACCCGGGTTGTCCTGGTGGCGGATCGAAGCCGCGAAGTCGTGAAAAAATGGCGGGCGGTTGACCAGCTTGACCGCCGCGACGACGCCTGGCTCGAAGCTCACGTAGCGCGTCTCCATGCCCACCAGGCCAAAGAGAGGCTTCCCCACACACAGCGAGGTCGCGCCTCTCTCAGCCCGACTGCAGCCTCGCGTCAACCGCGCCTCCTTTAGAAGCGTGTCCCACTCGAGCCGCCGGTCGTAGTCATGGAGCAAGGCAAACACCTCCGCCGAGCCCACCGGCATCTGTCTCTGAACACTCGCGCCACGCATCAGCTCTACCTACAATCAAGCCTGCGTAATGAACAAAGAATTTTCCTCGCCGGCGAATTCGTCGAACACTCAATCAGCGAGCGATGATCGTTGATTCGAATTCGTGTCACGAAATCAGATCTGCAAGCACTCCGACAGCACGGGGATTCCAATCATCGTCTCAAGCCACTCTCAGTGCCGAACTTGGGAAGGGAGACCTGCTGCCCGCCAGTGAAGAACCATTGAAAGCAATATTTCCATAGCCAGTAGGCCTGACACGCTAGTAGACCACCTTCACGCGGAATAAGTGAGGATAATTCTTCCCCCTGCGGCAGTGGATTTGATAAACTCCCGCCTCTACAGCTTCTACCCCCTATCCTCTTGCTACTTCCAATTTCTGTGAATCGAGTCATTGCAGTCCTCTCGACCGCAGCCACCATGATATTCTCCGCTGGCTTGTCCCAGGCTGACCTAGTCAGCTACTGGCCGCTCGACGAAACCGAAGGCGAAATCGCGATCGATAAGATCGGTAACAACGACGCCGCCTGGCAGAACGCAGGCTTGAACCTGGCTTGGACTCCCGGAAAGATCGGCGGGGCCGCAGATCTTTCCGATGACGGCGGAGGTGACAACTACTTCCAACTGACGATCCCGGAGCTCATCGGGGCAACCGGGCTCTCGTTTTCCGCCTGGATCAACAACGATGCAAATGGAGGTTACAACGGGATCTTCATGACTCGCACCTTCAACGGTCAGTCCAACAACAGCTGGGGGCTCGCGATCGAGAATGCCCCAAACGAACGATTCGATGCGCGCGTCGATGGTCCTGGGATTGACTCCGCCGACGGCTCGCTGGTGGTCGATGGCAACTGGAAGCATCTGGCGCTCGTCTGGGACTCCAGCACGGAGACTTTCACCTCCTACGTCAACGGGGTCGAGGCCGCCAGCGGGACGACCACCACAGATGCAAATTTCGGTGGCCCAGCGATCGCTGGGCCGGAAAGCGGCCCGTGGTTCATCGGCTACGATGACTGCTGCGGAGGCAATCGTGACTTCGATGGCAAGATCGATGAGGTCGCTGTCTGGGATCGCGCGCTGACCCTGACCGAGATCGGCCTGCTGGCAGGAGGCGCGCGCCCTGACGAGCTGGACTCCTCGGACTCCGATGGCGACGGCATGCCAGACGAGTACGAAGACATGTTCGACTTCCTCGACAAGAATGAAGACGCGGATGCTGAACTCGACCAGGACACCGATGGGCTCAACAACCTCGAAGAGTACCGGCGCCAGACAGATCCGGAAGATGATGACACGGACGATGACAGCCTGAGCGATGGTGCCGAGGTCAACGATCACGGCACCAACCCGAAATCTGCCGACACCGACAACGACGGCATCGACGACGGTGAAGAGCTCGTCGCCGGGGCCGATACCTACATCACCGACCCGCTGCTAGCCGACACCGACATGGATGGGCACAGCGACGGCGACGAAGTGGCCAACTCGACGGATCCGACCGACCCCAACGACCCGCCGGCCGCAGCCCCCATGCTGATCGGACACTGGCCAATGGACGACGAAGAAGGCCTGATCGCGACAGATCTGGTCAACGGCAACCACGGATCCTGGGGGAACGCCGATGGCTCGAACCTGGAATGGACACAGGGCCAGATCGGCGGCGCGGCAAATTTGAGCGACCTCGGTGCCGATGACTTCTTCCGCATCGAGACGATCAACCAGCTAATCAGCTCGAACGCGCTGACCATCGCCCTATGGATCGAGCCTGATGAGAATACCGGTTACAACGGCATCTTCATGACAAGAACGCTCGATGGCCAAACCAACAACAGCTGGGGCATTGCCCATCAGAATGATGCCGGGGGCACCAACCACCTCGACACCCGCGTCGACAAGGCCGGCATCGATTCGCTCGATGAATCCTTGCCGCCGGACGGGGGATGGTTCCATGTCGCCATGGTGTGGAATGGTGTCACCGGAGATCACTCTCAATACATCAACGGCATACAGACCGCGACCGTGGGCGGATCCCTGATGCGCCAGATCCAATCGACTAGCGGCCCGTGGTTCATCGGCTACGACGACTGCTGCGGAGGCGGGCGCGATTTCGATGGCCTGATTGATGATGTCGGCATGTGGAACCAGGCACTGAGCGGTGAAGAGATCTTAAAAATCTACGAGGACGGGCTCAGCGGGATCGGCATCGGCGGACCGGGCACTGCATTCAAAATCACCGAGATCACGCTCAATGCGGACGACTCAGTCAGCCTCACCTGGACGTCCGATCCACGTGATGGGATCACCTACAGCGTCCTCTTCAGTGATGACATGAGCGCTCCTATCAGCACATGGGCAGATGCGGACGATGGGGTGGAGACCGGTGGCGAAACGACGGCCTATACCACCAGCCCAGGATTCGCTACAGGAGTCGACAGACGTTTCTTCGCCATCAGGAGGAATTAGCCGAAGTAAATTGGTCTTCCTATTCTCACTCAAACTTGTATAAAAGAACGTTCACTCCAATGAAGAAAAATAGTGCATTTTATCCAATGATTGGCGCCATCGCCGTCGCCATCGCTTCACCGAGCGTGTCTCAAGCCGCCCTTGTCTCGCTCTGGAACTTAGACGATACCAGCAATGGGATCGCGATCGACAGCGTCGGTGGCAACAGCGCGACTTGGCAGAATGGCACCAACACCAACCTCGCAAACGCCGCTGGCCAGATTGGTGGAGCTGCGGACTTGAGCGACGTGGGTGGCGGCAACAACTACTTTCAGATGAACCTCCCGCAACTGATCGGGGCAGGCGGTCTCAGTTTCTCGGCGTGGATCAACAATGATGCCAACGGTGGTTACAACGGCATCTTCATGACGCGAACCTTCAATGGCCAGACCAACAACAGCTGGGGGCTTGCTATCGAGAACGACCCCAACACGCGATTCGATGCTCGGGCTGATGGCCCTGGAATCGACTCAGCAGATGGCTCGGTCTCCCCGGACGGCAGCTGGAAGCACCTTGCAATGACCTGGGACGGTAGCACGCAAGTCTTCACCTCCTACCTCAACGGTGTCCTCGCAGCTACCGGAACCACGGCTGGAGAAGGGATTGGCGCTACGATCGCCGGCCCGGATAGCGGCCCATGGTACATTGGCTACGACGACTGCTGCGGTGGCAATCGTGACTTCGACGGGCGGATTGACGACGTCGCCGTCTGGGACAACGTCCTGAGCGCAGCGGAAATCAACTCGATCTACCAGAATGGTCTCTCCGGGGTCGGTGTCCCTGAACCCGGCTCCTCGATGCTCGCAGTCTTCGGTCTGGCGGCTCTGATGCTGCGCAGATCGCGTCGCTGATCCGAGGATCACATCCGAATTATTGGGCGGTGCACAAGTTGCACCGCCTTTTTTTTGCTACGCGGCGGTCAGATTTGTGTAGATTGGGTTTTGCCGCTGTTCCACCAGCCATCGCCCCCCCTCCCCTCCCGACAATGTATTTTCTGAATTCGTTCGTACTCACGATTGTCGTTCTCTCCAGTATCGGTGCCTCACAGGCTGGATTGATCGCTCACTGGGACTTTGACGAACCCTCAGGCGGCACGGCAGCCGATTCCGTCGACGCGATCGATGCCGTCTGGCAGAATGGCACGAGCAACAATCTTGCGTGGACGAACGGCCAGATCGGCGGTGCCGCAGATCTCGGTGGGCAGACCGCAGGAAACAATTATTTCTCGATCGGGACACTGGGCACGCTCTCCGGCGCGACCGGAATGACGCTTTCCGTTTGGATCAATCCGGACGGTTTTACCGGATCTACCTACGAGGGGATTTTCACCACCCGCGCCACCTTGGCCGGGACAGCAGCCGGCAACCAGAACTGGGGGTTCTCATGGGAGGACGGCAACGCTTCCAACGGGGAGCCACATCTCGATTCACGCACCGGCGATGGGGTCGACTCGAACCCAGCCTCCATCCTCGCCGGGGGCGGCTGGTCCAATGTCGCGCTAGTCTGGGATGGCGTGCTTGGGACTCACTTACAGTACATACCGTCCGGCGCAGGAATCAAGCGCAACGCTGTAGCTGTCGAGGTTCGCAAGGATTCGCCGGAAGGGTATGAGAAATCCGGGCTAGACGTCGGGCTTGTCATCAACGAGGTCCACTACGACGCCGAACCGAAAACCGAGTTTGTCGAGTACATCGAGCTGCTCAACACCAACCGCACTCCGCTCGACCTGGGCGGCTGGGTGCTCGCGGATGGCGTCACCTCCACCATCCCAACGGGGACCACACTCGGCCCAACCGAGTATCTGATCCTAGCAGAGAACCCCGACGAGCTAACATCGAAATTCCCCGACATCCCGGCAGGAACCAGAGTTATCCAGTACACCGGTAGCCTCTCCAACGATGGCGAGAGGATCGAACTGCGCGACGCCGCTGGTGCAGTCGCCGACTCGGTGAAATATCGGGCTGAATTCCCGTGGCCGATCGCGCCGAATGGTGAAGGAGATTCGATGCAGCTGATCAACGCAACCCTCGACAACGATCTCGGTGGCGCGTGGCGTGCCGGCCCTCCCACGCCGGGCCAGCCAAACGTCGTCTTTGCAAGCAATGCGCCACCGATTATCCGCCAGGTCGAGCACACACCGGAAGCTCCTACATCCGGCGAAGCGACGACGGTCTCCGCAAAAATCACCGACCCGGATGGGGTCGCCTCGGTGAACTTGCTCTACCAGATCGTCGCTCCCGGAGATTTCATCCCCGCCTTCCTCCCCAACCCATTCGGCACGCTGACCAGCAACCCGGACGCGCCACAACAAGCGAACCCTGCCTTCGAGAATCCCACCAACTGGGTCACCGCCGCGATGGCCGGCAGTGGCGATGGCATCTACAGCGCCCAGATACCCGCCCAGCCGAACCGCACCCTCGTGCGCTACCGCATCGTCGCTACCGATGCCCTCACCAGATCCGTCCGTGTCCCCTACGCCGACGACGCCTCACTCAACTTCGCCTACTTCGTCTACGACGGTGTCCCAGACTATGTCACTAGCACAAAGACCCACAGCGCCGAGATCCTCACGGCGCTGCCGGTCTATACGATGATCACGCGCGACGACGATCGCGCCTATGCCTACGCCTACAGCAGCACCGGAGATGGTGGGTTTCAGATTGGCAAGAGCAGCGCCGCGCGCGGCACTTACAACTGGGAGTGCGCACTAGTCTACGACGGCATCGTCTACGACCATGTCGGCTGGCGCCTGCGGCAAAACAACGACCGCTACGCGGGCAACGGGAAGCGCTCGATGCGATATAGAATGAACCGCGGCCACTACTTTCAGGCGAGGGGCGAGGACGGCAAAAAACTCCCCGTAAAGTGGCGGCGCTTCAACACCAGCAAGATGTCGAGGTTTGGCGGCAGCAATAACTTCGGCCTCTACGAGACGATCAACTCGAAACTCTGGCGCATGGTCGGCGTCGAGTGCCCATATTTCCTCCCGGCGCACTTTCGTATGATCGATGGGGAGGAAGAGGCGCCGGATCAGTTCAATGGCGATTTCTTTGGCTTCACCACCATCGTCCAGGACATCGACGGCCGCCTGCTCGACGAGCGCGGCTTGCCCAACGGGAACATGTACAAACTGAAGGACGGCGTCTCCAACCCGCTCGACCTACAGCGCAATCAGACCCGGACAGCGGTCGATGATGGTAGCGATTTCCTCAATGTTCGAAACAATCTCGACAGCTCGCAGAGCGATACCTGGCTTAGCGATCACGTCGACTGGGACCAGTGGGCGCGCTACCACGCTGTCGTCGAAGCGGTGCGCCACTACGACTATGGCACTCCATCATCGCATTTTAAGAATCGCGCCTGGTACTTCAAAGAACAATCTGGGACGCCGCACGGGCTGCTGCGCATCGTCCCGCACGACCACGACGCCAGCTGGTCGAAGGGCTACCACGACAATCTGAACAACGTCGGCAACAGCATTGGCACCGGCTTCCCATGGGCTGCCATTTTCGACGATATCCGACGCCCGCCAGGCGGCACGGAGAAAAGTGCCTTCACCCGCGATTACCGGAATTTCATCCGCGAGTTCCGCCAGCTGCTCTGGCAGGAGGAGACGGTCGAAACCATGATCGACGACCACATCGCGCTGATCCAACAGTTCACGCTCGCCGACCGCGGCCGGTGGACGGGCGGCCCGGCGGCAGCAGGGACAGAAGCGATGGGACCGATCGAAAACATCGCCGCGCCGATGAAGAGCATGGCCTTCGTCAGTGACACGATGTACAGCTCGAATCTGGTCGGTGGTCGCGGAGCGTTTCTCGATCAGATCGCCGCCGAGACCGCGATCCCAAACCAGCCCACGATTACCTACAGCGGCACGGCTGGCTTTCCCGCGGGCCAACTGCAGTTCACCAGTTCCGCGTATTCTGACCCACAAGGCGCCGGGACTTTTGGCAAAATGCAATGGCGCATCGCCGAGGTCACAGCTACCGGCGCCGGTGGTGAGACTGAAATCCTGGCGGCAGGTTCGAATTGGAAATTTCTGGATGACGGCAGCAATCAGGGTGCCGACTGGCGCCAGCCCGGGTTCGATGACAGCCCATGGGCTAGCGGCGCCACCCCGGCCGGATACGGCTCGATCACCAACACCATCATCGAGACTCCGATCGATTATGGTGCGGACTCGAATAACAAGTATCCTACCACCTATTTTCGCACGGCCGTGAACCTCATGGACCCGGCGGCAATCAGTCATTTCACATTATCGCTCAACCTCGACGACGGTGCGATTGTCTACGTCAACGGCAACGAGGTCTTACGCGACGGATTCGATCCGGGGACGGCAATCGCCTACGACGTGTTCGCAGACGAGAACGGCAACGAGGGCGTCTACGACTCCTTCACCGTGCCGACGACACATTTCACTGCTGGCGACAACACCATCGCCGTCGAAGTCCACCAGGGCTCTGGCAACAGTAGCGACCTGGGATTCGACATGAGCATCAGCGCGACCCCGGCAGCTCCCGAACGCAAGTTCGAGTGGTTCGCAGATTGGGAGTCCGGTGATCTCTCCATTTTCGAGAGTACCATCACGCCCCCTGCAGCCGCCACCCGAGGGGGCCACCTCTACCGTGCTCGCGTACGCCATCAGGATACCACCGGCCACTGGAGCCAGTGGTCGGAGGCGTTCGAGTTTACGGCATCGCTGCCTGATATCTCGCTCTACACCGACTCGCTCGTCATCAGCGAGATCATGTATCACCCGGGCGAGCCGACCCCCGCAGAGATCGCCGCCGGATTCGATGACGACGACTTTTTCGAATACATCGAGATCCGCAACGTTGGCACACAGGCGCTCGACCTCAGCGATCTTCGTTTCACCAAGGGTGTCGACATCGACCTCAGCGGCACCCTCGACGCCGGCGGCTACGGACTCGTCGTCAGCGACATCGCGGCTTTCACGATGCGCTATGGTGGCGGTCTGCCGATCATTGGCGAGTGGAGCGGCAAGCTCGACAACGGCGGTGAACAGATCAAACTCTCGTTCGGCGCTGGCGAACCGATCCGGGATTTCGTCTATGATGACACCAGCCCCTGGCCAAGCGCCCCCGATGGTGCCGGCTCCAGCCTCGTGCTGGTCGACCCGCTGGCACTGCCGGATCACAGCGACCCGTTTAGCTGGCGCGAGGGTGCCAGCTCCCCCAACGGGACCGACGGGACTACTTTTCCCGGCGGGGATCTCCTGAGCTATACGACGCGTGGCGATGCCATCCTCGAGATGCTCCCGGATGGGAACGTCGCCTACACGATCGAACTAAACCAGCTCGCCGAGGACCTTGTCGTCAAGACGGAGACCTCGACCGACCTCATCGCTTGGCGGGATGCCGATCTCATCAAGACCAGTGTCACTGCGACCAGCGACGGATTCGCAGCGACCACTTTCATGACCACTGCGCCACTGGACATTCCGCGCTGGTACCTCCGCCTGTCAATTGAAACTAGGTAATCGACAGTTCGCAACCCTGCTTGCCCTCGCCCTGATGCCAATCACGGCCTGGGCCGAGCTCGTCGCACACTACAAATTCGACGAATCCGCAGGCAAGCGTGCCACCGATTCCTCTGGGGCGCACCACGCCAACTGGATCCCGGGCTCCCAGGCGACACCGGATTGGCAGCCCGCGGGCGGCCTGCTCGGCGGCGCCATCCGCTTCCCCGGTAGCGGCACACACGCCAACTACTTCAGCGTCTCCTCGTTCGCAGAAATCAATGGCTCCCCCGCTGGCATGACCATCGCCACCTGGTTCAAACCCACCGGGGCGTCCGGCTACCGCGGAATCGTCATGTCGCGCGAGGTCGTTAGCTCGGCACCCTTCGGCTTTGGCCACGACGGTGACCACCTTGATGGGCGGGTCGATGGCGCCGCCATCGATTCACCGGACGGCTCGCTCACCGACACCGGCGAGTGGTTCCATCTCGCCTGGGTGTGGGACAATGTCGCCCACACCCAACAACTCTTCATCAACGGCATGCCCGCCACCGCCGCCGGGTCCGTCGCCGCACACACGATCAATGACAACAGTGACTGGCGAATCGGCGATGATTCCTGCTGCAGCGATCGCAACCTGAACGGCTTGCTCGACGACCTAGCGATCTACGACAACCCGCTCACATCGGCCGAGATCGCCGCCCTCTACCAGAACGGCCTCGATGGCTACAGCGCCGACGAAGCGCCCGATCCGCCCGCGACCGAACCACTCGACGTCGGCCTCGTCATCAACGAGATCCACTACGATGCCGATCCGAAGACCCAAGCAGTCGAATTTCTCGAGCTGCTCAACACCGGCCCAGATCCGATCGACGTCAGCGGTTACTTCTTCGACGGCATCGATTTCACCTTCCCAGCCGGGACGATCCTCGACGTCACCGAGTATCTGATCATTGGCGAGAACCCCGCCGAGACCTACCAGTATGTCGGCGCTCTATCTGCCGATGGCGAGCCGATCACCCTGCGCGACGCAGCGGGATCGATCGTCGATCGCGTCGACTACTCGATCGAGTTTCCCTGGCCGATCATCGATGGCGGCCAGTCGATGCAGCTCATCAACGCCACGCTCGACAACGATCTCGGCGGCAGTTGGCGACCCGCGTTCCCGACCCCGAGTCTTCCCAATCAGACCTTTGCAGAGAACGCCGCACCACAGCTACGCCAAGTTGGGCACTCGCCACAGCAACCCACTTCCTCGGAAGCGGCCACCATTTCGATCAAGGCGACGGATCCCGATAGCATCGGATCCCTAACCCTGCATTACCAGATCAATGCTCCCGGCAATTTCGCCTCCGCTTTCCAAGCACTCCCGACCAGTACCTTAAAGAGTAGCCCCAGCACGCCGCTGCCAGCCAATCCCGCCTTCGAGCAAAACTGGATCGATATGCCGATGACCGCCATCGGCGATATCTACAGCGCGACCATCCCGGCACAAGCCCACCGTTCGCTCGTCCGCTACCGGATCACCGCAACCGATACGCTCGGCAACACGATCCGCGCTCCATTTCCTGACGATCCGTCGCTGAACTTCGCTTACTTTTGCTACGATGGCGTCCCCGACTACCTTGAGCACAGCGCCGAAGTTCTCACGTCGATCCCAGTCTACCACCTGATCACGGACGAAAACGATTTCGCCCAATGCTGGGCCTATGATCCCGCCGACCGCGTCAGTAGCGTCGCCTCGCGCAAGAAGTTCAACTGGGAGGGAGCGATGGTCTACGAGGGCCGCGTCTACGACCACGTCAGCTACCGGTTGCGGCAGCGCAACGATCGTTATGCTGGCCAGGGCCGCCGCTCGATGCGCTTCCGCTTCAGGAAGGGGAACTACTTCCAAGCACGCGATCCTGGGGGGAACAAGTATCCGGTGAAATGGCGATCGATGAACACGGGTAAGATGTCGCGCTTCTCAGAGGGGGCCAACCACGGGATGCGCGAACTCGTATCTTCGCGACTGTGGAACCTCGCCGGCGCGGTCGCCCCGGAATTCCAACACGTCCACTTCCGCGTCATCGACGGTGCTTCCGAACAGACGGACCAGTACCACGGCGACTTCTACGGCCTCGCGATGATCTTCGAGGACGTCGATGGACAGTTTCTGAAGAACCGGGATCTCCCGCGAGGCAATGTCTACAAACTCAAAGACGGGGAGATTAACCCGCTCGAACTGCAGAAATACCAAGCTCGCGATTCCGTCGGTGACGGCAGCGATTTCGTCAACATCCGCGACAACCTTGGGCCGCCAGACAAGAGCGACCAGTGGCTCCGTGACCATGTCGATTGGCAGCCTTGGTATCTCTACGCCGCCCTCGGTGAAGGGTTCCGACATTACGATTTTTCCCCCTACTGGAAAAAAAACCGCATCTGGTATTTCAGACCCGAATCGGGCAAGCCCTTCGGCCTGATGTCGATCATCCCGCACGACACCGATGCCACGTGGAAACGTGGGACCAACGATTCGCAATGGAACGACCCTACCTTCGGCCCCAGCCCTGGCTACCGCGGGCGCGTCGTCGGCATCGATCTGCCAAAGGAGGCCATCCAAGAAATCGCAGGCCTCGACGGGACCGACGGTGAGAACCACCCAGAGCGGGAAGCTTTCATGCTCGAGTACCGCAACGTCATCCGCGAGGTTCGAGATCTCCTATGGCAACCCGAGACCGTCAACACGGTCATCGACCAGGCCTATGAGAACATCGCAGAGTTCTCACCCGCCGACATCGCCCGCTGGCGCGGCGGCCCGGCGGAGGCCGGGAGCGAGAATATCGGCTCCCTGGAGAATCAGATCGCGCTCATGAAAAGCCTCGCGTTCACAGAAGATCTCTATATGGGGAATTCCCTTCCAGGTGGACGCGCGCAGTGGCTCAGCAACCTTGCAATCGACCCCGACATCCCTGGCAAACCCGCGATCACGCGCAATGGAGACACGCTGATCTCATCCCCCTTCACTGATCCGCAGGGCACAGGCACCTTTGGGAAGATGCAATGGCGCATCGCTGAGGTCAGCATCCCGGGCGCCGGATCTCCGGATCGGCAGATCTCCAGCGGCGACTCATGGTCCTACTTCGATTCCGGCACTGATCCCGGTCCCAGCTGGACAGCGATCACATTCGACGACAGCCGGTGGCCCATCGGCGAGACCAAGATAGGCTATGGGGACGAGGGCGAGCGGACCCGGGTCACACACGGCCACGCCGCAGTCCAGTTCCGCAAACTCATCACCATCGATGATCCGGCCGAGATTGAGGAATTCCAAGCCGGGATCGTCCGCGACGACGGTGCGGTCGTCTACGTCAATGGTATCGAGGTTTGGCGCAACCAGATGCCAGACGGGCCGGTGACTTTCGAGACACTTGCCAGCGCCCCAGCCAGCGGTGCCAACGAGCGCGATTTTCAGCCCTTCACCATTCCCGCAATTCACTTCGCCGCAGGCGACAATGTCATCGCCGTCGAGGTGCACCAGCACAACCGCGCCAGCGACGACATGGGCTTCAATTTCCAGCTCGATGCCGTGCCCGTGACGCCAGATCCCGTTTTCGAATGGCACGCCAGCTGGACGGCGGAGGGCGCGGAATCCTCGATCACCCCTCCCGCTGCTGCCACACGACCGGATCAGTTCTACCGGGCGCGCGTGCGCCACCAGGACACCACCGGCCGCTGGAGCCACTGGTCAGAGCCGGTAGAGTTCTTCGCCCAGCAGCCCAATGTCAGCGAGTTTACTGACTCGCTCGTCATCAGCGAGGTCATGTACCATCCGAGCGATCCGAGCCCAGCCGAGATCGCCGCCGGGTTCACTGACGATGACGACTTCGAATTCATCGAGATCCGCAACGTCGGCAGCAAAACGATCGATCTCAGCAATGTCCGCTTCACCAAAGGGATCGACATCGACCTCAGCGGCTCGATCGAACCGGGAGGTTTCATCCTGATCGCCAACAATCTCGCCGCTTTCGAAATGCGCTACGGCCCGGACCATCCGCCGATCGGTGAGTGGAGTGGTAAACTCGACAATGGTGGTGAACAGGTGAAGCTCTCATTCGGTGCTGGGATTGCCATCCGCGATTTCATCTTCGATGATATCGCGCCGTGGCCCACCGGTCCAGATGGCGGCGGTGCGAGCCTGGCCTTGGTTGATCCACGCGCCGTCCCCGATCACAGCAACCCGTTCAGCTGGCGCCCCGGCCCTGCAACGCCAGGGGAGAGCGACACCACGATCTTCCCAGGAGGAAGCCTACTCGACTACGCCACACGTGGCGTGGCCAAAATCGACCTCCTGCCTGACGGTAAGCTCGGATTCTCAATCGAATTCAACCAGCTCGCCGAGGATCTGCTCGCCCGGATCGAGATCTCGAGCGACCTGGTGAATTGGCAAGCAGCCGCCGCTGAAGTCACTGCCTCGCAGACTACCGAAGGTGGATTCGCTGTCACCACCTTCAGAGTGATGGCCCCAGACCCGACACGCTCCTTCGTTCGACTCGCCATTGAATTGAGGTAGATTCAAGTGCCGCCTGCACCCAAGATCCGATGTTCCCCCGTCTGCTAATCCTCGCCCTCATGGCAAGCGCCATCACTGGCGCTCGCGCGGGCACGATGACCGAGATCACCAATCTCGGCACAGCCTCGCAGACGCATAGCCATGGCAGCGGCCTCTACCCACCAGAGCAGGCGATCGACGGCGACCTCACAACTTTCAACCACACCGAATCCCAGACACCCGGGGCTGCCTGGCAGTTGCACTTTCCCGCTGAGCAAGCGATCACCTCGGTGGAGGTCGTCAGCCGTGACTGCTGCGCCGGCCGGCTCAACGGTGCCACCCTGCGCCTGTTCGACGGGGAGACGGAGATGGTCTTCGAAAGCTCTATCGTCGACGGCGGGCCACTCACCACTTTCACCGCCAGCATCCCAGAGGGGACGGTCGCGCGAGATATTCGCATCGGTTTCGAGCCGGGCGAATCCGGGATCGTCCACCTCGCAGAAGTCCGCGTCTTCTCACCCGCAGGTGAGCCGCCGATCATCCATCACTTCAGTGCGCTCTCGTCCGCCCTAAGCTGGGACATCAGCGGAGCTGACAGCGTCGAACTCTCCGGCTTCGGCCCGGTGGCTGCGAGTGGTTCGATGGCTCTGTCGCCGGCCGCGAGCCAGGTCTACTTCATCACCGCGAGCAACAACTGCGACACAGTGATCGCCAGTGCCGCCATCATCATCGACGGGATCCCCCTGCGACCACGCATCTCCGAATTTAGTGCCTACCCTGATGATTGGGTCGAGATCTGGAACCCGGGCGCCACCGCGATCGATCTCGACGGCTGGCAACTCACTGACAATCTCGACATTCCCGATCGATGGGCATTCCCGGCGGGCGAGACCATCGCCCCCGGCGGATTCCTGGTCGTCGAAGAACCGTTTGGTCTCTCGCGGGAGGCCGGCTCCTACCTCGCACTCATCGATCCTTCTGGAACTACGATCGCAGAATTCACCTACCCGGAGCAGTTCCTGGGCAAGAGCTACGGTCTCGACCTCGAGGGCAACCCCGTCTACTTCCTCGAACCTTCTCCCGACAACTTCAACCGTGGCCCCACGACTAGCAGCGTTCTCATAGGGGTCGAATTTTCTGCAGCGCGAGGGATCTACAGTATCCCACTCTCACTTTCGCTCTCTCCCAAGACACCCGGCGCGACGGTTCTCTTCTCGCTAGGTGGCGACGAACCTACCGTCGAGTACACCACACCGATCGAGATCGGCACGACGACCGTGGTTCGGGCGATCGAAATCCGCGATGGCTCGGAACCATCGCGCTCGGAAGCACACACCTACCTCTACCTAGAGGACGTCCTCTCCCAACCGGAGTTCCCCGCTGGCGTCCAAGATGACTGGCTACCGGATTCCGCGAGCGGGGCGCTCGCTCCGATCCCCCGCCGCTCCGACTACGAAATGGATCCGGACATTGTCAACGCCGCCCCATTCCCGGCACGTGTCGGTGGCACATTCAATATCGCCGATGCCCTCAGGGATCTCCCCAGCCTGTGCCTGACCTTGCCCGCAGACGAGATGTGGGATCCGGACCTCGGCCTGCATGCCAACGCACTCAAACGCGGTCGGGCCTGGGAGCGCGAGATCTCGCTGGAGATCCTCGACCCGATCCGCTCCAAATTCGTACACACAAACTGCGGATTGCGCATCCACGGCGGCCGCGGGCGCGTCGCCGAGATGTTGAAGAAGTCATTCCGCCTCTATTTTCGCGGTGACTACGGGGCCACGAAATTTGATTACCCGCTCTTCGCCGGCATGCCAGAAGGTGGCGTCGACCACCTCGTGTTGCGCGGGGGCAATGGCAAAACCTGGGCCAGCCCGTGGCGCGCGCTTTCCGGTGGGGGCAATTCACTGCCCCGCGTGACCTACCTGCGCGACCAGTTTCTGCGCGACTCCCAGCTCGCGATGGGCCAGCCCGGCTATGCTGGAACCTTCGCCCACCTCTACATCAACGGACTCTACTGGGGGCTCTACAATCCGGTCGAACGCCCAGGCGGAAACTACGCCGCCAACCATTTCGGCGGCGACGAGGACGACTACGATTTTGTCAAATGGGCGAATGCCCTACCCCCACAGATACTCAATGGGGATCTGACCGCATGGAACGAGCTCGTCGCACTCACCCGCAACGACCCCGCCAAGAATTGGGATGCCATCCTAGCACTCCTCGATGTCGACAACCTAGCCGATTACTTGATCGCCAACTTCTACGTCGGCAACATCGATTGGGTACGCAACAACGCCTACGCCTTCCGCCCGCGCCCGGAGGTCGGCGACGGGCGATTCCGATTCACCTCCTGGGATGGCGAAGAGAGCCTGCTCGACGTCAACCGCAATTCCACGACCGACGGACGCGACAATAACGACACACCACTCGAACTCCACAACAACCTGCGCAACGCCGTCCCGGAATACCGCCTGATGTTCGCCGACCGCATCCACCGCCATCTCATCGACGAGGCCGGCGCCCTCCTCCCAGGCGCAGCCACCGGACGCCACGACGCACTCGCCGACCTGACCGATCGGGCGATCGCTGCCGAGTCTGCACGCTGGGGCGATCTGCTGCGCCCCGACGCCCCCTACACGCACGACGGCGATTGGCTCGGAGAGATCTCTAACATTACCGACAACTACCTCACCCGGCGCACCAGCATCAGCTTTGCACAGATGAGAGCCGACGATCTCTATCCTGATACAGAAGCCCCGCTCGCCACGCTCCTCGGCGGGGTCCAGGTGAAACTCACTTCACCATCTGGCTCGATCTGGTTCACCACGGACGGCAGTGACCCAAGACTCCCGAACGGTTCTGTCTCGCCGAAAGCAGAGCTTTACGATCCTAGTTCTATCGAGACGCCGATCGTCGCTTCGGCTGATTGGCACTACTTGGACGACGGTTCCGAACTGGACCCTAGCGATTGGATCACATCGATCTTCGACGACAGCGCATGGGCCGTGGGTCCTGCCCCGCTCGGCTATGGCACGATCAGCGGCACGCTCCTCAACACCTCGATCGGCTTCGGCCCTGACCTCTTCGACAAGTATGTCACGAGCTACTTTCGCCACCGCTTCCAAGTAGGTGACCCCGCCTCTCTCGGGGCGGTCGAATTGCGCTACTTCCGTGACGACGGCATCGTCATCTACCTGAACGGCGTCGAGCTCGAACGATCGAACCTCCCGGAGGGAACAATCACCGCCTCGACCCTTGCGCTCGATTCGATCAGCGGCAGCGCCGAAGCCACTCTCCATTCCCTCAGCCTACCCGCTGGGCTCCTGCACCCGGGCGAAAACTTGCTCGCTGTTGAACTCCACCAAGATGCCGCGAACTCCTCCGACCTCGGGTTTGATCTATATCTCGTCTCCCTGCAGGAGGGCATCGCACTCAGCGGCGATGCCCAGATCAAAGCCCGCGCTCTTGACGGCAACGAATGGTCAGCACTCGAAGGAGAGAATTTTCGCATCCTCGACCCCTCGACCACCATCACCGTCGGCGAGATC